>SMVA01228801.1_pt1 | contig 45755 bp, 45 predicted proteins | sample 2456451 | NCBI WGS metagenome assembly SMVA01 (sample SAMN11095933, study PRJNA526329) | marine sediment metagenome | biome: Marine sediment; feature: Surficial sediment; material: Deep marine sediment; isolation source: Hadal surficial sediment | place: Pacific Ocean | collected 2014-05 | depth...
TCCTTCAATACCGCTAATTTGATCTTCAATCAGCTGAGTGATTTTTGTTTCCATCACCCGTGCTGATGCACCGGCATAGTTGGTGGATACAGAAACAAGTGGCGGGCTGGTCTGGGGATATTCTCGTAGCGGCAGACCCCGGAATGAGAGAACCCCAAAAGCCAGAATCAACAAGCTAATCACCGCTGCGAACACCGGTCTTTTTACTGATATATCTGAGATCAACATTGCCTGCGTCCTCTGATCATTTTGTTAGCGCTGGGCTGTTCAGGCGAGCTCTTCCTATTGAGTGAGTGCGGTGGAATTATCAGGTGAACTTGGCTTGTCCCTCTCACCCTTGATTTCGATTTTACTTCCCGGTCGCACCTTAATAATGCCCTGGGTGATCACCTGTTGTCCCTCACTTAATCCAGAAAGAATCTCCACGGTGCCTGGCTGCATACGACCCACTTCCACCTCCACCCGCTTCGCGACACCTTCCTGCGCAACATAGACAAAGTGCTTATTCTGGATGGGGATAATAGCTTCTTCCGGAACCAGGAGGGCGAAGCTTCGACTCCTAATCAGGTTGACTGTCAATAGCATTCCCGGTCTCAACAGGCGGTCATTATTGGCGAGGTGTGCCCTGATGGTAATTGACCTTGTAACAGGGTCCACCCTGGAATCTATTGTTCTCACTTCCCCTACAAACTGCCTGTCTGGATAGGCAGGGCTTGTAGCTATCACCTCTTGCCCTTTGCTTAAAGCCGCTAGGTATAGTTCAGGGACTGAGAAATCCAGCTTGATGATACCGATGTCGTCCAGTGTCGTTACGACTATGTTCGGACTGAGCAATGTTCCTGGGCTGACATTCCTGAATCCGAGGACGCCACTAAATGGCGCTCGAATTAGCCGGTCATCGAGTCTAGCAATAATTGCTTCCAGGCGCGCTTGCGATGTCTGCATTCTTGCCTGTTCAATATCGAGCTGTGTTTGTGATGCAAGATTCTGGCTGATCAGGTTCTGTAATCGGTTGAACTGGCGGGTTGCTTCATCAACTGAGGCCTGGGCTTCGGCGAGAAGTGCCGTTTCTTCGGAGTTTGTGAGTTCTACCAGAATCTGGCCGGTTTCCACGTAGTTTCCATCTTCGAAATTCACCTTGCTAACGGTATCTGTCACTCTCGATGTCAGTGAGACAGATTCGTTTGCCTTCGCCGTACCAATAGCTTCAACCTCATCAATGATGGTGCCCATGATGACAGGTTTTGTGACCACGATAGTTGAACCACCAACCCAGCTGTTTGAAGAACTGGTATTTTGTCGATCTACGAAAGTTTTTAAGACAAGCGTTGTTCCCAGTACAAGGAGACCCAAGAAAAAGATCAGCACAGGATGTTGTTTGATGAACTGCAAGGCCGTCCCCAGGGTTTGCTTGATGTTTATAAGTAAAGGTGCAGTTTTTATGAACCTTAACGATTACCAGATTGACAAAGACCGATACTAACCTTTGTCATCCTTACCAACAAACGGGCATTTCAACCAGTGGTTGTGAGTTTCGATCGAACGCCTCCCATAGTGTTGCCATTGTAGTGGAAGAACCTGATAACAACATGTTCGGCGCCAATTCAGCAAAGGGTTGTAACACGTACGCATTGACCAAGATCTCAGGTCGGGGCAGTACCATTCCGTCGTGAATACCATGCAGATCGTCAAAGGTCAGCACATCAATATCCAGGGTGCGTGAGGAGTATTTCTTTAAATGTGGTTCACGACCGTGGGTAAGCTCAATTTTCTTTAGTATTTTTGTGAGCTCCGGTATGGCCATGGGGGTCTGCATCCGGACGACAAGGTTTAGAAAATGTGGTCCTTCGAATCCGACAGCTTTACTCTGGTAGGTTTTTGAAACAACAAGTTGTTCATCCAGTTTACGTAACTGGATCAACCCGCTTCTAATATTTTCAATTGGATTATTGTTGCTGCCAATGCCAATGAACACCAAATGGAGTGGCTCAGTCAAGATGGCCGCGCTCGATAATGACACCGACATCCTGTGCACTACTAAGTGCGCCTGGTTTACCAAGTGTTAATTTCAGCCAGGGAATCTCAAACTCTTTGATCACGAGTGTTGCAATATTTTCTGCGAGCGACTCGATTAGCATAAATTCACTGTCTTCCACGAAGCTGATAATTCGCTTCGATATGGCTTTATAATCCAATGCATCAAGCAGGTCGTCGCTCTGACCGGCCGGGCGAATATCAGTCGCCATTTCGATATCGATGGTCACCTTCTGTCGAATCTTGCGTTCCCAGTCATATACTCCGATAACGGTGTCGACTTCAAGCTGGGTAATGTAAACAATATCCATAGGGGAAATCTTGTCAGGGGTTTGGTACCTGGTTTCTGCCCATCCCGGGAAGTTCAGTCATCGGCCATCTTGGTCTAACGTTGATCGAAAGATCTTCAGTCTGGCCGGAATTAATGCGTTCAAATCCTGCGTAGGCAATCATTGCGCCATTGTCCGTGCAGAGATCTGCTGCCGGATAGTGAATTTCGCAAGACAGTTTCTTCTCGACCACCCGAAGTTTTTCCCGTAGCTCAACATTAGCACTAACACCCCCGGCAACAACCAGGGTACGCAACCCTGTATGTTCCAGGGCTCTCTCACATTTGATTCGAATGGTATCAACCACTGCAGTTTGAAATGCCACAGCAATATCTGCCCTGTCCTGATCGGATGCCGGTTCCAGGTCGTGTATTGTATTCATGGTATGGGTTTTCAGGCCGCTGAAGCTGAAATCGAGCCCCGGGCGATTAGTCATGGGTCTCGGGAACTTGAATCTGTTGTTGTCCCCAGTCAGGGCTAGCTGCGCAATAGCGGGTCCACCTGGGTAGTTTAGCCCTAGCATCTTTGCTACTTTATCAAATGCCTCACCCGCCGCGTCATCCTGTGACTCGCCCAGAAGCTGATAGGATCCCGGTCCCTCGCAACTCAGCAATTGTGTGTGCCCACCTGAAATAAGTAGTGCGACAAAAGGGTAGGCCGGTGGGTCAGGCTTCAATCTCACCGCCAATAGATGACCTTCCATATGGTGTATTCCCAGTGCAGGAACCCCCCAGGCCAGCGCCAGTGACTTACCTATACTTGCACCGACAAGCAGCGCCCCCACCAATCCAGGTCCGCAAGTGTAGGCCACGGCATCTATATCTTCTGGAGTGGTCCCGGACTCTTCCAGTGCCTGGCTGATCATGGGTATGGTTTTGCGAATGTGGTCCCGGGAAGCGAGTTCAGGGACGACTCCACCGTACTTCTGGTGTAGTTCAACCTGGCTATATAAGAGATCCGAGATCAGCCCGTCATGCTCGTCAAAAATTGCCACGCCTGTTTCGTCGCAAGATGTCTCAATACCCAGAACTTTCATGATGACCTATTTTTGTTCAAGGCGCGTATCTTACTGATTTTTAGGGAAAAAATCCCCCTGTTTGCAGCCACAGCCACCGAGAACCAACCTGTGGAAGCGCTTTGCAATTCCATGGGATTGCCGTTAGAATGCTCGCCCTTCGAACACTGATCAAAACGACTGATCATAAATACTGACCGGAACCAGATTTAATGCCTTACGTTAAAGTAAAAGAAAATGAACCATTTGATGTTGCCTTAAGAAGGTTCAAGCGTTCCTGCGAGAAAGCTGGAATACTTGCCGAAGTTCGTCGTCGGGAGTATTACGAAAAGCCTACGTCGGTTCGAAAGCGTAAAGCAGCAGCTGCAGTTAAACGGCATGCGAAGAAAGTCCAGCGTGAATCTCGCCGTATGGAACGACTCTACTAGCCAAATGGCTACCTCTTAAACGCATCTTAAAATCCAGGTGTTTCCATGAGTTCTGCAATCAAGCTGCAGGTTGATTCTGAAGTTAAAACGGCTATGCGTGCGCGGGACAAACAGAGACTCGGCGTACTGCGTCTCATCATGTCTGAATTCAAAAGAATTGAAGTCGACGAACGAATTGAACTGGATGACCAGCGAGTTCTTGCCATCTTTGACAAGATGTCCAAACAACGAAAAGATTCACTTTCACAATTTCGAGACGCTGGCCGTGATGATCTTGCTGATCAAGAGTCTTTCGAGCTCGACATTCTGAAAGAATTTATGCCTGCACAATTGTCGGAAGACGAGATCAGAATAATTGTTGATGCCACCATCAGCGAAGTGGGTGCAACTTCCATCAAGGATATGGGCCAGGTCATGGGCAACATCAAGTCGAAGGTCCAGGGTCAGGCTGACATGGGTGTGGTCGGTGGTCTGGTTAAATCTCGCCTTAGCTAGATTCTATTCATAAAATCATGTTTTAGGCCAAATTGTCGAGATGGCCAACCAATGTTGTTTTAATTGTTAATGGGTTAGCAAGAAACTAGCACCGCTGTGTATAGTTCCAGGACAGGAACCAGCTGGATTTTCGCAAGCAACCATATCACCTCACGGTGTGCAGACTGAGTATCTTTTTTTGCGCAAGGATTTTGGTACTCTACGCCTGTGATTCCTCCAGATTTCATCGATGAAGTGCTCTCGAGAATTGATATCGTAGATATTATCTCGCCGCGTGTTGCGCTGAAGAAAACGGGCCAGAACCATACCGGTCTGTGTCCATTTCATACCGAAAAATCACCCTCATTCTCTGTTAGTCAGGATAAGCAGTTTTATTATTGTTTTGGCTGTCAGGTTTCAGGCAGTGCATTGAAATTTCTCATGGAATTTGAACGAATGGAATTTATTCCAGCAGTGGAAATGCTCGCAGCAAAAGCCGGCATGGAAGTGCCGAGGGATAAGAACCAGGCTTCACCTGAAGTAAGTAAAAGAAGGAAAACCATCTATGAGATCCTGAACCAGGCATGCATACATTTTCGGGAAGAGCTTCGGTCAAATCCAACTCGAGATAACGCGGTGAACTATTTAAAACATCGGGGTCTGTCGGGAGAGATTGCCAGGGATTTTTCGTTAGGCTACGCGCCTCCCGGTTGGGATAACCTCCTGGTCAAGCTGGCTAAAAGCAACTATGAACGAGATCTCCTCATTGAATCGGGGATGGTAATCGAAAATAAAGATGAGGACAAAACCTATGACAGGTTCCGGGACCGCATCATGTTTCCGATCCGTGACCTCCGTGGGCGAACAATCGCTTTTGGTGGCAGGGTCCTCGGTGATGGTAAGCCGAAGTACCTGAATTCCCCGGAGACACCTGTATTCCATAAAGGCAGGGAGTTGTATGGTCTCTATGAGGCCCGCAAGAGAAATGTGAAACTTAACCGAATGCTGGTTGTAGAAGGGTATATGGATGTTGTCGCCCTTGCCCAGTACGGCATAGGGTATTCAGTCGCGACGCTTGGCACAGCCACGAGTAAAGAGCACATTGATCGTCTGTACCGTCTGGTTCCGCAGATTGTATTTTGTTTCGATGGCGATCAGGCAGGTAGGAGTGCAGCCTGGAAAGCGCTGGTGGTGGTTTTGGAATCTATGTCAGATGGCAGGAGTGCCAGGTTCATGTTCGTCCCCGACGGTGAAGACCCGGATTCGCTCATTCGCAGGGAAGGCAAGGACAAATTTGAATTGAGGCTGGCAGGTGGAACACCTCTTGATGAGTTCTTCTTCTCTCATCTTGAATCGGATCTCGACATGAATTCAAAGGAAGGCAAAGCTACCCTGAGTAAAGCTGCGATGCCTTTGTTGAATGTAATACCTGAAGGAGTATTCAAGCAACTTATGATAGATGAGCTGTCGGCGAAGACGGGTCTTGAGGCCAGTCGGCTGATCCGCGCAGCAGGTGGGTCGCAAACTTCTGCATTCCGGGGTGCGTCAACAGGTGGATCTTCTACACGGGCTTGGGCAGATTCAGACGCTTCTATGGCGCCACTCACGTCCCCTGGTCATTCCTCTGGGAGTTCTCTTTCTGAGGTTGCTCTGGCAATGCTGGTAAGACAGCCAGAACTGGCACAAGAGTTCGAAATTACGGACTATGAACAGCTTCTGCAAGCAGACGAGAGTCGATTATTAGGCGAAATCGCGATCACCATCAGGCGTGATGACCTACTATCACCTGGACAATTGTTAAATCATTTCCACGGTAAAACCGAATTATCCGCATTGAGGGGATTCATGGACAGGGAACAGCTGCTTGGAGTCTCGGAACTCCGTGAAGAGTTCAGGGGCACCATTTCCGAGCTCTCGAAGAGAATTGAATCCCAATTAAAACAAGAACTTATTAAACTGCTTCTGGTAAAACCATTCGCTGATCTCAATGATGAAGAGCGGCAGTTAATCAAGAAAGGCCATCAGTCCGAACCCTAATCATGAAGAAACCTCCATATTCCATGGGGTGGAAATAGACAACCAAAACAGACACTTGGAGTGGAATGATGGGGCTCGCCTCGTTATAATGGCCGGCTCTGTCTTTCTACACGTTAAATTGAAGGAGTTCCATGTCGAGCGGGTTAGTACAGCAGCAGTCGCGATTAAAAGATCTTATCAGCAAGGGTCGAGAGCAGGGTTATTTGACTTATGCAGAAGTAAACGACCATCTTCCAGACGATATATCTGATCCGGAACAAATTGAAGATATCGTCGGCATGATTAATGACATGGGTATCACAGTCCATGAATCTGCTCCCGAAACCGATGATTTGATGGCTGAAGGTGACTCCACCGATGATTTGGCCGCAGAGGAAGCAGCTGCAGTATTGGTTGCAGTTGAGAATGAAGCAGGTAGAACGACAGATCCTGTTCGTATGTATATGCGCGAAATGGGAACTGTTGAATTGCTGACTCGCGAAGGCGAGATTGTCATCGCCAAAAGAATTGAAGAGGGAATCCGGGACGTGCTGCATGCCGCGGCACAGTTTCCAGGTGTTGTACCTGCTGCGCTGCAAGAGTATCAGGCATCCCAGGAAGAAGAAGGTAAACTGCTGGATATCATCATTGGTTTCCTCGACCCTGCCGAGCATGTAGCACCAGCAGCACAGGTTGTGCCAGGTCAGGTTAAAACAGATGATGACGATGAAGAAGAGGACAAGGGCCCAGATCCGGAACTGGCAGCCGAGCGGTTCGAGAAACTGCAGAAGCAATTCAAGAAAACCGAGCGAGCGATTAAGAAGCATGGCCGCGGCACGCCAACCGTTGAGAAAGATTTGCTGGCCCTCGGAGATTCGTTCCAGTTTTTCAAATTTGTTCCTAAAAAGTACGATCGATTTGTATCGCCACCACGCGCAACTCATCTGGAAATCAGACGCCAGGAACGCCACATTGTGAACACCTGCGTGCGCCGCGCAAAAATGCCTCGCAAAGTCTTCATGCAGAAATTTGCTGGTAAAGAGACTGACCCGAGGTGGGTTAGCAGGCAGATCAAAGCCGGGCACACTGGCCTGAAGAAATACCAGGAAGAAATTGTTCGGGCACAGAAACGAATGAGACAGGCGTCGGAAGCCGTTGGCTTGAGCGTCGGTGAGATTAAGGATATCAATCGCAGGATGTCGATTGGTGAGGCAAAAGCCAGGCGTGCTAAAAAAGACATGGTTGAGGCTAATCTCAGACTAGTCATATCAATTGCCAAAAAATATACAAATCGTGGTCTGCAGTTTCTCGATCTGATTCAGGAAGGCAATATTGGCTTGATGAAAGCCGTGGACAAATTTGAATATCGACGTGGCTATAAATTTTCTACCTATGCCACATGGTGGATTCGTCAGGCTATAACACGTTCAATCGCCGATCAGGCCAGGACCATCCGGATTCCGGTTCACATGATCGAAACGATCAACAAATTGTCCCGGGTTTCGCGCCAGATGTTGCAGGAAATGGGTCGTGAGCCCACGCCTGAAGAACTCGGTGAAAGAATGGACATGCCTGAGGACAAGGTTCGGCGTGTCTTGAAGATAGCTAAAGAGCCGATCTCAATGGAAACGCCGATTGGGGATGATGAAGATTCCCATCTTGGTGATTTCCTCGATTCTGATTCCAATCTCGGTGAAGGCGCATCGGTGGGTTCGCCTGTCGATTCAGCGACGGATGAAGGCCTGAGGCAAGCTACTCGTGGCGTGTTATCCGGGTTGACAGCCAGGGAAGCCAAAGTGCTTCGAATGCGATTTGGTATTGATATGAATACAGATCACACGCTGGAAGAAGTCGGTAAGCAATTCGACGTAACACGTGAGCGAATTCGCCAGATCGAAGCCAAGGCGCTTCGTAAATTGAGGCATCCTACTCGTTCTGATCATCTGAAGAGCTTTTTAGACGAAACCCCCTAGATCAAAACAGAAAATTGGTGGGCCTGGAAGGACTCGAACCTTCGACCAATGGATTATGAGTCCAGTGCTCTAACCAACTGAGCTACAGGCCCGATTTCGAATGCGCGGCTGTCAAACAGCGAATTTAGCAGAATAACTTCAAGATGAGTGTCATCGAGATACCGGCTATCATCGGATGCGTGATTCTAGCAAAATCCTGGACATTAGTAGAATAAACGCGGCACAAAAAGTGAATATTAAACTCTTCCTGATGGTTTCCATCCTGCTGGCTTTGTTCAATCTATCCATGGTCCAGAGCAAAGAAGTTTTTTCCCATGCGGACTGGGAACAGGTTCTATCTGAATACGTTGACGAACATGGGCTCGTGGACTACGTCAGGCTTTCTCGAAATCCAGGGATCTTCAACAAATATATTTCACTTATAGAAGATGTTGGTCCGCGTACCAACCCTGATTGGTTTCCAACCAATCATGACAGACTTGCTTACTATATTAATGCCTACAACGCGCTAACATTGAAAGGCGTTCTGTCCCGTGGTCCGGAAGACGACAGTGTCTGGAGTGGCCCAATTTCCGGCTACATTTTTTTTGAGGTAATGGATATCCGTGTTGAAGGACAGCAAACAACCCTGAAATCATTGGAAGATGACGTTATACGTGCAGGATTTTTGGACCCAAGGATTCATGCTGCAATCGTCTGTGCTTCAATCAGCTGCCCAAGGCTTTCAAGGAAAGCATATACAGGGGAGTTATTAGATCGCCAGCTAGATAATTCCATGGCTGAATTTGTGTCAGAAAAGACCAATGTAGACGTCAACAATGAGACGCTCTACCTGTCTAGTATTTTTGACTGGTATGAGGAAGACTTTGTCTCCTATGAAATACGGAATGGCGACATTCAGGGTAGTGACGGGATGAAGGTCATTCACTACATCAATCGCTACCGGTTATCGAATAGTCAAATAGACACTAAACTGCGAGTCAGATACTTCGATTACGATAAACGGATTAACAAGCAGTAGCACCTGTTCTTCAGTTTTTTACTGATTTGATTCGGCGAACCACCTCTAAATTAAACTCTGTGGTTGAAAGCGACCCGTTCCGGACCGATGCTGTCACCAAATAGTTCAGTCACTTCAATCATTAAAGTTTTCTAATGTGGCTGTATAACCACAAGGCGTTCCCCACCATTGGAACGACTAGGAAAGATTCGCTTTCCTGACGGCTACAGTCTGCGACGATTGTGATAGAAGTCCTGTTGACCAGATAATTCAATACTGGTTTATCCGGTCTGCTTGATTTAATGCCTTGAAACAGACAACGTTTACCCTATGTCGACAATCAGAACATCCAGGCATCTAGTACATCTGCTGCTTATTTTTGCAGTGACACTTGCAATCTATGTGATGACGATGCCTCGCACGATTACCTTTGAAGATGCCGGGTTGTTTCAGATGGTTTGTCATATGGGTGGAATTAGCCACCCTCCGGGCTATCCGCTATTTACAACCGTGTGCCAGTCGTTTGTTGGGATTTTTTCTTCGGGGGTTTTTGCCGGGAATTTACTGTCATCGATTTTTGCTTCGCTTGCGTGCGTGATGTTTTTTTCATGCTGCAGCGCGATAACTGGAGACAGGTTGCTATCCTTCGTCGCGGCAGTGAGCTATGGCCTGTCAGCGACCTTCTGGTCTCAGGCGATCATTATTGAAGTCTATAGCCTTGCTGTCCTGATGTTCCTTTTGTGCTTTCGCCTATTGTTGATGTTCAATCAATTCGGAAAGGTGCGATATCTTTACGCAGCAATTTTTTTCTATGCCCTGGCATTGACGAATCACTGGCCTCTTATGATCTTGTCGACCCCGGCGTTAGTCGCCGTCGTTTCTTCAAAAACCAAATTGATACTGAGCTACCTGAGCACCCCACTGTTCTGGGCGGTATCGATCAGCCTTGTCTTGATAGGACTCGTGCCGTATCTCACAATATTCTTCCAGCATGGTGCGCCAATAGCCGTGTTTGGGGATGTAACTTCGTTTTCGGAATTCATAAAGTACGTGTCCAGATCAGCATACAGTGATGATCAGGCGGTTGCCGGGTTGGCAGATCGGGGAGCTTTTGCACTGTGGCTGCTGCGTGAGAGTGGATATCAGTTTGGGCTGCTGGGTGTTCCGGTAATCCTACTGGGGATGCTTATCTCATTTAGGTCTCAACCACTGTCAATCAACACCAGCTTTGTGTTGATGTACCTTAGTGGAACCTTTGCACTTAATTTGTTGCTGAATTTCAGATACGATTTTTTCATGCAGGCAATTTTCAGGCCTTACCCCGTAATCAGCTATCTGGCGCTTGCTTTCTGGTTTGCAGTGGGCGCCAGGTCTATTGGACACTGGCTTAGTAATAAAGTGGAAGGTGTGGGTCGGGGTTTTCCAGTAATTTTCTCCATCCTGATTATTACCGGTGTCTTTACTGCTAACTTTGCGAAAAACAACAGGGCGAACTCGGTATGGGTTGAAGAATATGGCAGGAGTGTACTCAAATCACTTCCATCAAATGCTGTTTTTCTTCTCAGGGGGGATTTCGAGTACGGCATTTTTGGGTTTTTACATCATGTAATGGGGGTTCGACCGGATATTGAACTCCGTAGCTTTGACAACCTGGTCTTCTCCAACAGATTGGTTTCTCCTTATGCCTCAAGCAGCGTTCAGCATCAAGCCAGGATTGGTTTTCTTGAACAGGAAAACCGACCCGTATTTGCGATATCGGTAGCATTGTCGCCCATCGCCCAGTTAGGTGGCTACTATCGATATACCCCTGGAAAATTAAAAACCACAGAGCGAAACCCAGGCATGGATGCATTTTTGGACGACTTGCTGGATTACTATCTTGGCGGTTTGATTAGGGACCCCCATGAAATTTATTTTGCATTCTACAGGCTCGTGAACTTTACGCGACAGTATGTCGGACTTGCACTAGCGGATACCAGACTCTCTGAAGTAGAAATGAAAAGGCTTGAGCGGTTACAATTAACTTTCCCTGGTAAACTTGCCACACTAGAAACCTTGCTGTCTCTCAACCCGGGAAATGATGGGAAAGCTGTACTTCTTGGCTTTGCAATTGCTGCCGAGGAACAAATCCCAGATTTCATCACCAATGAATCGCTGGCAGTGTTTTATGAATTCTACGGGCGATCATTGATATTGAAGCCTTCTGACAATGACATGGCCATCACCTACTTTGAGAAGTCTGTTGAGACCTTGCCGGTAAAAACCAATACGAGCTTGTGTCCCCTGATTCGCCTGTATCGGTCAGAAAAAAGACATCCAGAATTGACTACAATCTTGTCTCGCTTTCCAGCTCTTGAATGTAAGTAAAGGAGTGTTAATAGATGATCTCAATCGTCGTCCCCACTTATTGTGAGGCGCAGAATATCCCGGCACTTGTTCGCGGGCTAAACAAGGAAATGGTTGCTGCCGATCTCGAGTATGAATTATTAATTGTGGACGATAATTCCCCGGACAATAGTCGTGAAGTCATCGCTGGTTTACAAACGGAATTTCCCGTGAGACTCATACAACCTGAAGGGCGAGCCCGTGATCTGTCTTTGAGCGTGGTTGACGGCATTAGAGAAGCCAGGGCCGACCAGGTGGTTGTTATGGATGCAGACTTATCTCACCCTGTTGATGTTGTTCCTGTAATGGTAAGGCAACTCCAGCGGGATGATTCAAGATTCGTTCTTGGTAGTCGCTATACGAAAGGGGGGAGCTTTGATCGTGATTGGAGCCTTTGGCGATTTTTAAATTCTTATATTGCCACATTAATGGCCCGCCCATTAACTGCAAGCAATGATCCTATGTCAGGTTTCTTCGCGTTCAACAAGCATCGAGTTGAATTATCCGGGTTGCGCCCAATTGGCTATAAGATTGGGCTCGAACTGATGGTCAGGGGAAGCTTCAGTGGAGTCACTGAAGTAGCAATACAGTTTAAGGATCGCACGGTTGGTGAAAGCAAAATGAATTTCACCCAGCAGTGGAAGTACCTGAAACATCTCCGGCGTTTATACCTGTACCGTTTTGGTGGTTGGGCTGAGTTTGTTCACTATATGGCGGTGGGTGCCAGCGGGTTTATCGTTGATGTTTCGTTCTACTATATATTGCAGCTGTTCGGGCTCAATCACCAGGTGGCAAGGGCAATTTCTTTCTGGCCTGCTGTAAGCTGGAACTGGGCGCTGAACAGGTTAACGACGTTTGGCGAGCGCAAGCGCCGACCAAGAGCAAAACAGTGGATGGAATTTGTCATGACCAGTCTAATTGGCTTTTCATTGAACTGGGGCGTCTACTACCTTCTTACCAGCCACGTCTCCTTCTTCGACAGTTACAGACTGGTGGCACTTGTGGCTGGGATTGTTGGTGCAAGTCTGTTTAACTTCACGGCGTCCACATTGTTTGTTTATAACGAGAAGCGTGGATAACCACAGCAAATAGACACGATCCGGGAGTTCACATTGCCGACTAAAACTGCCATGAAAAATCTCAAGATATGGAATGGCGTCAGTGATTCAATTGACCCTGGCGTGGATTTGATCGTTTTTGATGAAGGCGGGATTACATTTGTCGGCTCCTCAGAAGATCTTGATCAGGATGCTCTCGATATGGGTGGATTGACCTTGATTCCCGGGTTAATCGACGCCCACATTCACCTTTGCCTGAACCCTGAACTTAAAGACCCTTTGCGACAAGAAGATCCGGAACGTGATGATCTCCTCCAGCAGATGGCTGATCGGGCGAAAGGTATGGTTGAGGCTGGAATTACCAGTGCCAGGGACCTCGGTGGTGGTCAGTGGCTGGAGCTGGAGATTCGCGACCGTATTAATGCGGGGGAACTCGTTGGACCGAGATTAGTTTGTTCAGGACAACCGATTACCTCACCCATGGGTCACTGTCATTTCTGGCACGGTGAAGCCGCTGACATAGATGAAGCGCTCGCAGTATTGGCCAGACAGGTTGACCACAATGTTGATCTCATCAAGGTAATGGCGACCGGAGGAAACATCACCAAGGGTAGCCGACCTGTGGATGCCCAGTTTGATGAAGAAATCCTCGCGGTGATAGTTGATGCCGCCCGTGAGCAGGGATATAAGGTTGCCGCACATTGTCATGGGACCTCAGGGATTCGAAATGCAGCCAATGCGGGTGTGACAACGATCGAGCACTGTTCATGGGTTGGTGAGCAAGGATGGGGCAAGGCATTTGATGCAGACGTTGTTGCTACCATTGTAGCGAAGGGGCTCTGGGTTTCTCCCACTATCAACTCTGGCTGGAAACGGTTTATTGGCAATACAGATTTTGAGAAACTGATAATGAAAAACTACAGCCGAATGCGGTCAGCAGGAATCAAACTAATTGCCTCGACGGATGCAGGGATACCGAATGTTTTGCATGATCGATTACCCCTGGCGATTCCGGTTTTTGCACATTTCGCAGATTTGACCCCGGTTGAAGCATTGAAATCAGCAACCAGTGATTGTGCAGAGGCGATAGGACTGGAGAAGATAACTGGTCAAATCAATGAGGGCTTTGCTGCTGATTTAATTTTATTTGATGGCGACCCTTTGAGTGACCTAGAAATTCTGAGGTCTCCTGCCTTCGTCTATAAAAATGGCGAGCAGGTCTTCGCGGATTGAACTGAATTTCCCTGAGCCTGGATGTGTTGTCTAAAATGTCCTGACTCTAAACGCCCAGGTTCGAAATATTAAGGTTCTAATTATTTCAGTTCTAACCATCAGTGAACCAGACAGATATGATAAACGCGGGTTGACCGCTTTCAGTGTTATCAGTTAAGTATGCAGATTGCTCGATATACTTGATATCAACTTTACCTTCAACTTCTTCAAGCCATTCATTTATTTCTACTTCTCTCTCATGTACTTGCGAAACACGTTGTCGAAAAATTCTAACCTTCATGATTTTCTCCTGATACAAGTTGCGAACACGCGCGTCTTACCCGAACAATCTTATGATTGAGCTGACATTAGAATATAATCGCTGTGACTTGGGAATACTAGAATGAACATGACAGTAAGGATTGGCCCTCTGTTACCCTATCTGGGGTTTTATCTCGTTTGTCTGCTTTTTTTTACGATTTCCCGCCTGGTTCTGGCGGGACTTTATTGGGATAGAGTGGCCGCATGGGATGTCCTCGGGCGAGTTCTCCTCCTGGGAGTGAGGATAGATACTATCTCATTGTCCATCATTCTCTCCATGCCGATTGTTGCGACACTCCTGCTCCCGAATAATATCAACCAGTCCGGGCTGTTTCAGAAGTTCATCAGGATTCTATTGTGTTTCTGGGCGGCAATGCTGGTCATGATGGAATTTTCTACTCCTGCCTATATCGACTTTTTTGATTCGAGACCCGGACGTATCTTTTTTGAGTATCTCAATCACCCAAGAGAAGTGAGCAGGTTTTTGATTAATGGGTTCCTGGCTGAAATTCTGCTGGTATCGTGTGCAATCTCGTTATTTGTTGTCGCTACATGGCTAGGGTTGGCGGCGCTTCAAGGTCGACAGGTTCGTTGGTCGTATCCATCTCAGCTGATGATATTGCCTTTTGTAGTGTTACTTCTGGTGTTTGGTGCCCGGTCATCATTGGGTCACCGTCCGTTTAATGCCAGCAGCGTTGCCTTCTCCAATGATCAATTGCTGAATGAACTTCCTCTGAATAGTACATACACGGTGCTCAGTGCAGTCTATGCCTTGAAAGATGAAGGGGACCCAGCAGAGCTATATGAAGAGATGTCTGATGCGGAAGTGATTGCCCGGTCAATTGCGATCTCACAAATTAATCAGGCAAATTTTTTTGATCCCGCGGACCCATTAATGCACAAATTCGGTTCTGGGCGAATGACTGATAGAAAGAATCTGGTCATTATTCTGGAAGAGAGCATGGGTGCTCGTTTTATTGGCAAGTTAGGGGGTTTGCCCCTGTCACCCGAGATTGACAGGTTAGCGGATGAAGGAATCTGGTTTGAGAAACTGTATGCAACTGGTATACGTTCTGCTCGTGGTATAGAGGCGGTTGTGACCGGGTTTCCGCCTTCTGCCTCACGCAGCGTATTGAAGCTTGGGCTTGCCCAGCAGGGCTTCTACACGATGGCACAGACATTCAGCAGTCTTGGCTATCGTAATTATTTCATTTACGGCGGAGAGAGCCATTTCGATAATATGCGCGGCTTCCTTCTCAACAATGGTTTTGACATTGCCATAGATGAGAATGATTTCGAAGAATGGAATTACAAGGGATCGTGGGGAGTATCAGATGAAGATCTTTTCAACAAGGCACATGAATTATTCGAAAAAGAAGAAGATCCATTTTTTGCACTGGTTTTCTCCTCCTCATTTCACAGCCCTTATGATTTTCCGGATAATCGAATTGAACTCTATGAACCGGAGAAGAAAACAAAGTTCAACGGAGTAAAGTATGCAGACTATGCAGTTGGACACTTTTTCCGCAAGGCAAAGCAATCCAATTACTGGGGCAACACAATATTTCTTGTCGTTGCCGATCATGACGAAAGGCCAAGGGGTTCATCCCTGGTGCCGGTTGGCAGCTACCACATTCCCGGTCTGATCCTCGGCGCTGGTATTGAGCCGATGGTGTATAGAAAAGTAACAAGTCATATTGATCTTATTCCCACGTTATTCAGTTTGATGGGAGTAACTGGAATTGCGCCCTATGTTGGCCAGGATGTACTGGCGAGACCAGAAGATTATCCCGGTCGCGCAATCATGCAATTTGGGAATAACCATGCCTACATGTTAGGTAACCAGGTTGTCATTCACCGGCCAGATCAACCTGCTTTGCAGTTCGAGTATCGTGACAAATTACTGATACCGACAGAACTAGACACAGAGCTTTCGAGGGATGCATTGGCCATGGCGTTACTGCCAGGTTTGTTATACCAAAACCGCTGGTATCAGGCGCCTGTGCAAAAATGATAGGCTGTCGCTCTCAAATAGAGCTGCACGGCAGGTAGCTGCATTAGTAATTTTGATAAAAACCAGGAAGAACTTTTCATGAATAATTTGTTTGATCTCACAGGCAAGGTCGCAATCGTTACCGGTTCAACCAAGGGAATTGGAAAATCGATAGCCCAGCAACTGGCTTATCACGGGGCCAGCGTAGTCGTGTCCAGTCGAAAGGAAGATGCCTGTGAGGCTGTCACGAAAGAAATTAACGATTCTGTTAGTGAGGGTAAAGGAAAGGCCATATCCATCCCATGTAACATTGGTTATAAAGAACAATTACAGCAGCTGGTTGATGAGACTCGTAGTCAACTGGGAAACATAGATATTCTGGTATGTAATGCAGCCGTCAATCCATTCTATGGCTCGATGCAGGACATTCCTGATTCTGCGTTTGAGAAAATTCTCGATTCCAATGTGAAATCGAATCATTGGTTGTGCCAGATGGTGCTGCCAGGGATGGCTGAACAAAAAGATGGTGTTGTCATCATCGTCTCTTCAGTGGGTGGTTTACATGGCAGTCCCGTCCTTGGCACCTATGCGATCTCGAAGGCAGCAGATATGCAGCTAGCCCGTAATATTGCAGTCGAGTACGGACCAGATAACGTTCGTGCCAATTCAATAGCCCCGGGTTTGATTCGAACTGATTTTGCCCGTGCACTATGGGAAAACCCGGATACCTTGAAAGCTGCAACGGCGAATGCATCACTGAGAAGAATTGGTGAACCCGAGGAAATTGGTGGGGTTGCCGTATTTTTGGCATCAGGCGCTGGTAGTTTCGTGACCGGACAAACGGTCGTAGTCGATGGGGGTCGGTAGTTTTAAGTTATCGTAAATCTGGAAAAAAATGCCCTTTCCGGTTAGTATCTTCGACTTCCACCGGGTGGTTTTTTAATAGTTGAGGTTTTGTTAAGTAGGCTTTTGTTAAGTGGAAAGACGCGATTTTCTAAAATTATTTTCAGCAGGAACAATAGCTGCCATGGGTGGGCAGCTGGTGTTGCGTGGGAATACAGCTCCACTTTCGGTAGCTTCGAATGTCTATGAAGACATTGATACAAGTGCCGTCGAATTGGCGCAATCCATTCAGTACATGACCACACCTGCACCGGATTCGAAAGCATTGCTGCGTGCATTCCAGCGTAAGAATGTATCTTTGATCGTTGATTCCGAAAACGTCAATACCTACCTGCAAAAGATGGAGAATTTTGAAAATTCTCACATTGAAGACCTGTTCCTTGAGCAGGCGGAGTACCCTGTGTTGGTGTCTGTTTTCAAGAGACTTGGTCGAGTCCAGAATCTAGTTGGTCACGGCAACTTCAATATCCTTGGTTTTGATGAGATGCTGAAATACAGTGAGCGATATAGCAGCATTGGAGCTTTTCCCACAATTGAGAAAAACTTTCTCGAGCGAATATTTAGTGCCAATGCCAAGCGTTATGGTTTCTTTGGCGATAAGGTAATAGACGAACTAACATCAATCGTTCCCAAGAAAGACCGGAAGAAAATGCCATGGACAGGACACTTTCTTTTCCGTGGTGATTCGGAAGCCCTGTACATCAAGGTGAAGAAAGATATTGGTTCAAGTATTGTATTGACCTCTGGCATCAGGAACGTGGTAAAGCAAACTCACCTGTTTCTCGCGAAGACAATTCAGTCCAAAGGCAATTTGTCTCGCGCATCAAGAAGCCTGGCGCCACCTGGCCATTCATTTCACGGAATTGGCGATTTTGACGTCGGTAAAGTTGGCTTTGGCAGTAAGAACTTCACGACAGACTTTTCAGAAACCAGGGAATTCCAGAAGCTAGTGGAATTGGGATATGTGGATATGAGGTATCCGTTACATAATTTACTCGGGGTTAGATATGAACCCTGGCATATCAAAGTTGTTTAGCAATTCAAACTAGTTGATATACTGCAAGGCCGAATAGAAAGGCAGCCAGGCAGATCAATAGTATTCCAGTCAGCTTCATCAAGTATAGACGTTTGATCACTGCTCCGCTTATGCTGGATCTATCCAATGTGGAATCTGTTTCTTCATCTGTGCTGCGAATGAATTGTAGTTTTTCTTTTTCATGACCTGAAAGCAGAACGACATAAGCTGATCTGCCACGTGTCATATCTGCCCCGCTACTGGCCAGCAGGACGCTGGCCCAGATTGCAAAAATCTCCTCAATGCCCATCCCTGAATTAAATCGGGTCAACATGACATAAACAAGAAAAGCCAGAAGCAGCAGTCCGTAGTCAAACAAGATTGCGGCACTGTTTATGTTCTTTGAACTGGCTTTGCTATAGAGGTTGTTTCGTTTCAGATGGATGCTTGGTGCATTGATCAGGTAGGTGATAAGAAAAACAAATATCAGGAAATTCGTAGTCGCCGTCATTTTGGTCGTCAGATCAGGGGAACGATCCAGTATCACGGTGATCCCTAACAGTGAAATCAAAGAAACAATACCGATGAGAAAGGCTGTGATTGAAATAATGGCTAGTGGTCTGACAACAAGACTGGTTTTCGATAGATGAAGTACAAGTTGTTCGAAGATCAGCGATATACATCCCAGCATGATCATCATCAGCGATAGGTTATAAAGCAGCCGAGCCGGAGAAGTAAGATCGATTTGGATTTCGCTGAACCCATAAAAAACCAGCAGGGAACAGCCTGCATAGGTGAAAGCTGGCATTAGCAGACTGGTGAATCTGGTTTTCGGATTTTCCCATTCGACGAGCTGAGACAGAGTCCCAGCTTGTTGCAAACTCATGCCGGTTGCCGTGGCCAGATCATAAATGCTTCCGATATTGGATACTTCCTTTCGATATCTGACGATTCTCTCAGCGCGCCTGGGGCCGATGCCGTGTAGTAATAACAATTCGGCCTTAGTTGCCTGATTGATAGGAATTAGAGAAGATGCTTTGATATAGTTGTTCGCCTAAATGTTAGATATTAACTCAATCCTGATGATGGAGATCGACCGAGGAGCTTAATGATGGATGAACTGAAACAATCAACCCGGATATTGGGTCTTAGCGCAATGATCATGGTGGTCATCCTTGCAACAGGGCCCCTGGGGTACAAGGTCGGATTAGTCCCTTTGATGCCGTCTCTGGTGAGTCTTCTGATTGCCGTGGCAGGGTCAGGCATTGTTCTCATTGCCAGCCTGATTTTTTTGTTCATCGCAAGCAAAAACAAGTTAACTAGAAACCGTAACATGCTGATAATCAGCCTGGGTTTATGCGTTATACCGTTAATAGTTGTTGGTCCACAGATACTTAAGGCAAGATCAGTTCCGCCAATCCATGATATTACGACTGATACTGAAAATGTGCCGACATTCCAGGTAATAGTAAAACACAGGGTGCATTCGCCAAACAGCTTAGAATACGGCTCGAAGGAATTGCCTGCAGAAAAGCTGGCTGCCATGCAACTGGAAGCCTACCCGAATGTAAAACCGCTTCTGACTGATCTCGCAATGGAAGAGGCCATGTCCAGGTCGGAAACGGTGCTTGAATCCCAGGGAATAAAAGTAGTCTCTGTTGATCTGGATGCCGGAATAGTTGAGGCCACGGCGACAACATTCTGGTTTGGGTTCAAGGATGATCTTGTCGTCCGGGTAACGCCAACAGCAACTGGGTCAAAGATAGATGTGCGTTCTGTTTCCCGTGTTGGCCAAAGTGATATTGGTGCCAATGCAGCACGAATTGAGAAGTTTCTGACGGCGTTTTAATACGCTGTTGGGTTATGAACCAAGTTTTGATTTGATGAGATCGCTGACCTGTTGAGGGTTTGCCTTACCGCGCGTTTCTTTCATCACCTGACCCACAAAAAAACCAAGCAGCTTCGTTTTCCCGGACCGGTATTGCTCTGCCTGTTTTGGATTGGCCTGAATGATAGCCCGGACGATTGGTTCCAGTTCATCTGAATTCGATACCTGTTCCAGATCATGGTCTTTGATGTAATCATCGACGCTTTTCGCTTCACGCTTCCACAATTTATCAAATATCGTCTTGGCCATTTTCCCTGAAATTGTATTGTCTTCAATTCGCAGAATGATTTTACCAAGTTGATCAGCAGTGACGGGTGACTGGCCTAGCACAATTCCTTCCTTGTTGAGTTTGCCCAGTAGTTCAACCCGAACCCAGTTCGCCGCTAACCGGGGGTTTCCGCAAATCTTTGCGGTTTCTTCAAAATAATCTGCGAGCAAGACACTGGAAATAAGTATAGCCACGTCATCAACCGGTAACTGGTAGTCAGTTTCGAATCGCATTTTCTTGGCTTTTGGTAGTTCCGGCATCGATTCGCGGATCTGCTGGATAAACGCCTCATCAATAATGACCGGTAAAAGATCAGGTTCCGGAAAGTATCGATAGTCTGTTGCGGTTTCCTTACTCCTCATTGGCCTGGTTTCGTCCTTGTCTGGATCATAGAGACGGGTCTCTTGTATTACGCGATGCCCACTTTCCCTCAATTCAATCTGTCGGTCTATTTCGAAGTTGATGGCTCGCTCAAGAAAGCGAAAAGAATTTACATTCTTTGTTTCTGTCCTTGTTCCAAGTTCGGGATCCCCAGGACGTCGTATGGAAACATTTGCATCACATCGGAGTGAACCTTGGGACATGTTGCCATCCGAAACATCCAGGTAAGTGACAAGCTGGTGTATGAGCTTCGCGTAGGCGACCGCCTCGGCCGCTGAACTCATTTCTGGTTCTGAAACTATTTCCAACAAAGGCGTTCCGGCCCGGTTCAGATCGATACCGGTCATACCGTGGAAATCTTCATGCAGGGACTTCCCGGCGTCCTCTTCCAGATGAGCCCGGGTGATGTTGATTGTCTTGCTTTCACCCGATTCGAGAGTAATTTCGACTTGCCCACCTAACACAATAGGATGATCCATCTGCGTAATCTGGTACCCCTTGGGCAAATCAGGGTAGAAATAGTTTTTGCGATCGAACGCTGACTTTTTGTTTATTTTGGCACCCACGCTTAGGCCGAAGGCAATAGCCTTAGGGTAGACTTCTGCATTAATCGCAGGCAAGACACCGGGAAAACCAAGATCGATAGCGCATGCCTGCGTATTAGCCTCGGCACCGAATTGAGTTGAAGCGCCAGAAAATATTTTTGTCCGGGTCGAAAGCTGGACGTGAATTTCGAGGCCAATCGTTACCTCCCATCCACTCTCCGTGCGCATAACGGTCCCGGTCATTTTAGGAATCTCCCAGGACTGGTACACGTTGATGCCAGTCAGTTTTCTGCTGGAACTGATGAGCGACATTTAGAAGGCGACCCTCATCATGGTAGTTACCAATAAATTGCATACCAGTCGGCAACCCTGCGTTCAGTCCGGCAGGAATGGACAGGGCAGGTAAGCCTGCGAGGTTGGCAGTGATGGTATAGATGTCCTGTAAATACATTGCGACTGGGTCGTCCGATTTCTCGCCAATTTTGAATGCTGGACCTGGCGTCGTTGGCCCGAGGAGTATATCGACCTCCTTAAACGCATTCTGAAAATCATTTTTGATTAAACGGCGTATTTGTTGTGCCTTTCGGTAATAAGCATCATAAAAACCTGCTGATAACGCGAACGCCCCCACCAGAATTCGTTGCTTTACTTCGTTTCCAAAAGCTTCACTTCGTGATCGCTTGTACAGGTCATGAATGCTGTCAGGATTCTTACAGCGATAGCCGAAGCGCACTCCGTCATAACGGGAAAGATTTGCGGAACACTCTGCCGGGGCGATGACATAATAAGCGGCAATTGCATGCTTGCTGTTAGGCAGGCTCACTTTCGATATGACGGCACCAAGACCTTCCAGAACCTTTACAGCATCTGTAATAATCGTTTCTGTTGCCGGATCCATCCCTTCACTGAAATATTCCTCACATAAACCAATACGTAAGCCTTCGATTGGATTTACCAGGGATGAAACATAGTCAGGGACCGGTACATTAAGACTCGTAGAGTCTCTCTTATCATGTCCTGCCATGACTTTTAACAGTAAAGCGGCATCTTCAGCGGATTTTGTGAGTGGCCCAGCCTGGTCGAGGCTTGATGCATAGGCGATCATTCCCCATCTGGAGATTCTGCCGTAGGTTGGTTTTAGCCCGGTAATTCCGCAAAAAGATGCGGGTTGGCGAATGGAACCCCCCGTATCTGTCCCTGTTGCGGCGGCACATAGACCAGCCGCTACTGCTGTTGCGGAGCCACCAGATGATCCACCTGGTACCCGTTCGGTATCCCAGGGATTGAAAACATTGCCGTAATAGCTGTTTTCATTGGAAGAACCCATGGCAAATTCATCCATGTTGGTTTTGCCCAGCGTAACGGCACCTGCCCTGGCTAGTTTCTCAACGACCATTGCGTTATAGGGTGCGACGAAATTATCCAGCATGTGCGATCCTGCTGAAGTCTTTACCCCCTGGGTGCAAAATATGTCCTTGTGGGCGATTGGTATTCCTGAAAGGGGACCCACAATCCCCTTTGCCCGGTCTGTATCAGATTGTTGCGCCATTTGAAGCGCCAGGTCATCTGTGACAGTGATAAAGGCGTTCAGTGCTGCTGCAGGACCTTCTATCCTGTCCAGAAAGTGGCGAGTTAGCTCAACCGCAGAAAATTCACCTTCTTCAAGACCCTGGCACAGTTCGGTTACTGTTAGCTCATGGGGCATTATTCGACGACCCTCGGTACCAGATACAGCCCGTTCTGAGTTGCCGGTGCACTCTCCTGGAAATGATCGCGCTGGTCATGCTCTGTAATGACGTCATTGCGCAGTTCCTGGGTTGAATCCAGTGGATGAGCCAGTGGCTCAATACCGGTTGTGTCCACGGATTGCATGGCTTCAAACAGGTTTAGGACCTGATTCATGCTGTCCATGACATTTCCCAGCTCTGCCTCAGTGATCTGCAACTGGGCAAGTTCGGCGATTTGTTGTACAACCTCTCTGGTGACTTTCAAGATTCAGGCTCCGAATCGGCTAAAGGCGGGGAATGCTAATCAGGTTTGAGTGGTTCTGCAATTAAAATTGAGCCGTCTGGGATGTTTGCAACAGAAATCGGCCTAAAATGAAGCTGATTGTCGTGTAAATCGTCGTATTCAGGCAGTTGATCCGACTTTGAGCCGGTTCACGAGATTACAGCCTTGTGGGTGTTAATAGGTGAATGATCTGTTCAAAATCCTTAGTAAATGATACAGTTGCGAATGCTTTTGAAACCAAATAATGAGGTCACCCCGGATATGTGTAGTTCGCAGTGGGATCTGTTTCCTACAATAATTAGTGAGGCTCCGCATGTTTAAAAAATTGCGGGGTTTGTTTTCGAATGACCTCTCTATAGATTTAGGTACGGCGAACACGTTGATATACGTTCGGGAACAAGGGATTGTACTTAATGAACCTTCGGTTGTTGCAATCCGCAACAACAACAATCAAAAAACTGTTGCAGCAGTTGGTGTTGATGCCAAGAGAATGCTCGGTCGAACGCCTGGAAATATTACAGCCATCAGACCATTGAAAGATGGCGTGATTGCAGACTTCCAGGTAACGGAAAAAATGCTTCAACACTTCATTAACAAAGTTCACGAAAATAGTTTTATCCGTCCGAGTCCCCGGGTATTAGTTTGTGTTCCATGTCAGTCAACCGAGGTTGAGCGACGCGCCATTAGGGAATCGGTGATAAGTGCAGGTGCAAGAGACGTCAGGTTGATCGAGGAACCAATGGCTGCTGCCATCGGTGCTGGATTGCCCGTCCATGAAGCTATTGGAACAATGGTCGTAGATATTGGTGGGGGTACCACGGAGATTGCGGTCATCTCATTAAATGGTGTTGTTTATTCACAGTCAGTTCGGGTTGGCGGTGACAGGTTTGATGAGGCGATAACAGCTTATGTAAGGCGCACACAAGGTAGTCTGATTGGTGATGCAACCGCGGAACGAATAAAGCAGGAAATTGGCATGGCATTTCCCTGCAATGAAGTACTTGAGATAGATGTGCGTGGTCGAAACCTCGCCGAGGGAGTGCCACGAAGCTTTACACTAAATAGCAACGAGATTCTCGAAGCGCTGCAGGAGCCGCTGTCTGTCATCGTTCAGGCGGTTAAAGGTGCTCTGGAGCAGACTCCACCGGAACTGGCTTCAGATATCGCAGAGAGCGGTCTGGTACTCACTGGTGGAGGTTCACTCTTGAGGGAAATAGACCGTCTCCTTTCCCATGAGACTGGTTTGCCTGTCATTGTTGCCGAGGACCCACTGACTTGTGTCGCCAGGGGTGGTGGTAAGGCACTGGAGATTATGGATGACAGGGGAGATAGCGATTTGCTGTCTATCCAATAACCTGAACGAAGTCGGGTCATCTTGTTTTTGGCAGAGCTAAATTCTATTCAACGAATCAGGCCGGTACAAAACCAGGCCTGTTACGAATCAGGATCGAAAAATAAAATCTCTATTTTTGGAAGAAACGACAATTGGATACAAAATGCTTGGTTTTTGCGTTTTGTCTCTTGTCCTAATTGTTGTCGATCACCTGTCCGATTTCCTCGATGATGTCCGTGCCGGTCTTACCCTCGTCGTTACTCCAGTTCTGATTGCGGCTGATTTACCCGGCAGGGAAGTTAGACAGATCCAAGAGATGGTTACCTCTCGTTCTGATATGCAGGAACACATCCGCTTACTGGAGCAGGACCTTGTTTTATTAAAAGCCAAGACCGGGAAGATGGCGGCATTGACTAATGAAAATAACCGGTTGCGTGATCTGCTTGGTTCTGCCGCTAAACTCCAGGACAACGTACTTGTCGCTGAGTTAATTGGTGTCGATCCTGACCCTGAAAAACATGAAGTCATTGTCGACAAGGGGAGTCGGGACGCGGTATTTGTGGGCCAACCTCTACTTGATGCACAGGGTCTCATGGGGCAGGTCATATCAGTGAGCCTGTATACGAGCCGGGTACTCCTGATTAGTGATCCATCCCATTCAGTCCCGGTACAGGTTTCCCGTAGTAATTTAAGACTGATTGCACAAGGCACCGGTGTCATGAATACACTGGAATTGTTGCATGTCCAGGATACGGCTGATATCAGGGTAGGTGATTTACTCGTCAGTTCGGGCTTGGGGAATAGATTTCCGGTGGGTTATCCTGTTGGCATCGTCAAGAAGGTCGAGCATGATCCCGGACATCCTTTTGCCTTTGTCACTGCTGTGCCTAGTGCACTGCTGGATAGAAGCAGACATGTATTACTTGTATTTACGGATGAAAAATTAGCCAGGGTGCCCAGGGAGGCGGTAAGTGGAAGCGGTGGCTAGTATAAGATTAGGTGGCCTCTGGGTCATTGTCTTTACATTTCTGTTTTCGATGGTGCTGGCTGTGTTGCCGATGCCGGACATGTTTCCGGCTGAGATTGGCTATCTACGACCAGAATGGGTGGTGCTGGTACTGGTTTATTGGATTATTGCACTTCCTCATAGAGTGGGTATTGTCACTGCATGGAGCGTAGGGATTTTACTGGATGTTTTGCTCGGTAGTCTGTTGGGGCAACATGCTATCTCTTTCGTTGTCGTTGCTTATATTGCAGTGAGCCTGTACCAGCGTCTGAGGATGTTCTCGATCTGGCAACAGAGTCTGGTTGTTTTTGGAATCGTCGGCCTGAATCAATTGATCAATTTTTGGATTGAAAGTATTGCAGGTCATACAGAGTGGAATCTGTGGTATCTGCTGGCATCAGTCATGAGCGCTTTTCTGTGGCCCTGGATATTCCTGTTGCTGCGTTATATGCGCCGTCGTTTCAACGTGATCTAGAACAATCACGGTGTCATATGATTAGCGTGTTTACCTGGCGGTATCTCTTTAGGGCGCACGTTCGTAAGTTGTGCAAGGTCGTATCCGAGAAGAGATTTTGGATCTGACTTGTTTGTTAATTTAACTTGAAGGTAACCTGTGCCGGAACTTATTCTCGCTTCCAGTTCGCCACGACGAATTGAGTTGCTCAACCAGTTAAATCTCGAATTCAGGGTCGTTTTGCCCGGGACAGACGAAACCCTGAACGCGGGTGAATCACATCTGGATTATGTGACCCGGATGTCAACAGAAAAAGCTGAAACTGTATTTGCAGATGAAGCACAAAATGGAGACCACATAGTACTCAGCGGTGATACAGTGGTGATTATCGATGGTGAACTACTGGGTAAGCCAGTCAATGAGAATCATGCCGTTGAGATGTTACAACGCCTGTCAGGTAACACACATCGGGTGATCACATCGGTATCCGTTGCAGGCAAGAAAGGAGTGAATTTTCATGATGCCGAGGATCAAAGCGATACGATTTCTCTCGAGACCATTCTTGTTGAAACAAATGTTCAATTTCATGTTCTAACGCCTGAAGAATGTGAGAGTTACTGGCGTACTGGTGAGCCAGCGGACAAGGCTGGAGGATATGCTATACAGGGCCTGGGTGCAGTTTTTGTGAAAAGAATCGAAGGAAGTTATAGCAATGTTGTTGGTTTGCCCCTGATCCAAACGGCGCAACTGCTATCGCACTTTGGTATTGAATGCTCGAAAAAGCAAGAGCTAGAAACAGAATTTGTGAAGGATATCGTTCAGCATGGCTGAAGAAATTGTCATCAGTGTAACCCCGCATGAATCACGTGTTGCTGTAGTTGACAAAGGACTACTGCAGGAGATTTTTATTGAGCGTTTTCACACAAGGGGTACGGTGGGAAATATCTACCAGGGTAAGGTCGTACGGATATTGCCCGGTCTGCAGAGTGCTTTTGTCTCGATCGGACAGGGGAAAGCAGCGTTTATGCACATCACCGATCTGATAGATTCACATGAATTGGTGGGTGATGAGCGTGACGAGAATTTCGAGTACCCGCCAATTCTGGATGTGCTGCACGATGGTAAAGAACTGCTGGTTCAGGTCTCAAAAGAACCCATTGGCACGAAGGGAGCACGTATCACAAGCCATATCTCGCTGGCTTCACGCTATCTGGTTTATCTGCCTGGTTCGCATCACGTCGGTATTTCACAGAGAATTGAGGACGAGCCTGAGCGTCAGAGACTCAAAGATTTACTCGAATTGATTAAGCAAGATGACACGAATTCAGGCTTTATCGTCCGTACGGCATCAGAAGGAGTGTCGGAAAGTGACATCAGAAAGGATGCCGAATTGCTCCAGGCCAGATGGGAGGTCATTGTAAAAGATGCCGAAACATCGAAGGCCGAAACCCTGGTCTATGAGGATTTGCCGTTGCCTCTTCGGGTGATGAGAGATCTCATCAATCCCGGAACCGATCGTATTCTGGTTGACAACAGACCGACATTTTTAACACTGCAAAGATTTTTGGAAGATTTTATCCCTGATAAGTATAGCTGCCTTGAACTGGTCTCAAATAAAGTAGCACTATTTGATGCGCACAATCTGGAGGATCAGATCGAAGCGGCGTTGGACAGAAATGTACCCCTGAAATCAGGAGGCTATCTGATTATCGACCAGACTGAAGCCATGACCACTGTGGATGTTAATACGGGCGCATTTGTCGGTCGACGGGACCTTGAAGAAACAGTCTACAGGGCAAATCTTGAAGCGGCAGCAGCATTACCAAGACAGCTTCGGCTCAGGAATATAGGTGGCATCGTCATCATTGATTTCATTGACATGATGGATGAAGAACACAAAAGGCAGGTCTTAAGAACACTCGAGAAAGGCCAGCAATCAGATAGGGTGAGGTGGAACATCTCAGAAATTTCCGACCTGGGTCTTGTTGAAATGACCCGCAAAAGAACTCATGAAAGCCTTCTCAAGATGATGTGTGCACCCTGTGAAGTTTGCAATGGTCGGGGCTTCACAAAAACCGCGGAGAGTGTATCCCTTGAAATATTCAGGGAAATTCAACGCAAATCCAGAGATCTTAAAGATGGGTGCTTGATCATGGCCTCCCAGTCCGTCATTGATAGACTGTTGGATGAAGATTCGGCTTGTGTCAGCGAACTGGCATCTGCCTTAGGTGCGAAGATTCAGCTCCGGGTGGAAACCAGCTACAGTCAAGAACAATTTGACGTGGTCATCACATCATCTAGCAATAGATAGGTTTTCTCATGCCTGTGGATTCCACGAAAAAGCTCATCGCTCAGGGACTGAGGGTAACCTTGTTCTCGATACTCATTATCACTGCGTTATATGTCAGTGTGGGTCGAATAGCAGCGAATGCGCTTGGTAGTGTCCAGGACGAAATTGCTGAGCTGTTGAGCGGTTTCACGGGTGTTGATATCAGTATCGGACAACTACGCGGAAGCTGGACATATCTCAACCCGGAAGTCACCGTGACTCAACTTGTGCTCGGTCAAGCTAGCGCACCGGCGATACTGATTGAGAACATTTCGTTTCAATTTAGCACCTTTCACAGCCTGTTGGAGGGAAGCCCTGTATTCACGGATATCTTGGTTGACGGTTTGAGCCTGACTCTCGAAGAGCAGTCGAGTGGAGTCTGGAGGGTCAAGGGACTCCCACTGGCTGATGGCAAATTCAACACCCAGCTTCTGCTTGATTCAGCCGCGCATATCGAAGAACTGAATCTGGAAAACCTGAGTGTGGAACTCGAAGGCATCCGTTCCAGCTATCGAATCAGTAGCGAGGACTCTCATCCATTGCAGATAGTTAAAGATGGTGAGGAAAGGAAGGTTTCCCTGCCACTGGTTATTGAAAAAATATCCGGGGACGTAGCGGTCGAACAGAACAAAATACAGATTATGGGTGGATATGTGGGCGACTTCAGGGATTTTCGGAGTCTGACCGCGGAACTTTATATCCAGGTACAGAACATTCAGCTGGTAGATTTTCTGCCAACAATCAAATTCAGGGACTTCCAGTTAGTGTCAGCTGACATTGGCGGAGAAATTTGGCTGGACTTCAAAAATAGCAATTTCGATCTGGTGGCTGAGATCGAATCATCACAAGTGATGTTCAGTGGCGTAGATCGATTCGTGAGCTTGCTTGATGAAACCCGGCTGAGCTTTAGATTGCTTGGCTCAACCATTGATCGGGAATATCAAGTCAAATTGTCTGTAATTGATACCAGAATTGCTGGGAAATCTTTTAAATTGACTGATGTCGATCTTGTCGTGAAGCAAAAAAATGATGGTTATGTCTTAGCTGGTAGGGTGCCGGGGATAGAAATAGCAGAGATTCTGGATTCAGTTTCGAGTATCGATGCCGAGGCCGATGTTCTCTCTGATCGAGCCCGTGAAGCATTAAAGAAAATGAACATCAGTGGGTCTCTCGAGGAAATTACTTTTTACGCGGATTATTCTGGAAATCAACCGGATCTGAAATTGATCAGCAAAATCAGGGGAGTCAGGATGGATGCCTTTTTAGGCGCTCCTGCCATCAGCAGCCTTGATGGATTTGTTTCCTTGCGCCCTGGGCGTGGGTATATCGATATCGATAATCATTCCTACAAAATGCAGTTTGCTTCAATGTTTGATTTAGTCTGGCCATTTGACTCAACCCGGGGCCGTGTGAACTATTTCTATAAAGAAGGTGTGTTGCAATTCAACAGTGGTTTGTTGGAGCTCACCAACGGCGATCTGTCAGCGTTTGGAAAACTGCATATTAATCTGCCTCCGTTCCGTGAAGAGCAATCCTGGGGATTGATTATTGGCCTCCGTGGCGGAGAACTAGGTGAGGCATATCGTTATTTGCCCAGAACCTTGTCTGCTGATTTTCTTGCCTGGATTAAAGGGGCTGTCGTTGAAGGACTTGTAGAGGAGTCTGCGCTGCTCTTACACGGCTCATTGTTTCGTGATGCACCAAAGATTCGAAAAGTTTATGAACTCTATCTTGAGATAGATGACACAACGCTTGACTATCATGAAGACTGGCCACTTGTGTCCGGTCTGGAGGCAATGGTTTACGTCAATAATCGTGGTGTTTCCTCGATCGGTGCTTCCGGAACCATGCTGGAGACTAGCGTCAGGGATGCTGTGGTTAGAGTGCCCTTGCCGTCAACGGGCCGAATTGACAATGTTTCCATTAGTGGCTCTTTCACAGGTCCACTGTCTGATGGAATCAGGGTCCTTAATGAAACGCCCCTGGCTGAGATAACTGGCCACATGGCTGATGGCTGGAGTGGGTCAGGTAGCCTTGGTGGTCGAATCGAACTTGAGATCCCAATTGGACCAAGGAGTGGAGAAGATGCGCTTGCCAGTGTTTCAGTTTCATTGAAAGACAACAACCTAATCATGCCGCAATTTGGTTTGACGGTGTTCAATTTGGAAGGTGAGCTGAATTACGACTCAATCCTGGGGTTGTCCGCCAAACAATTCACCGGGGTTCTGTTTGACGAACCAATAGCGGGGCGCATCAGCAGCGTACAGGCTGATGACTCAGGAGAGGTGCTGGTCGAGATAGAGGGCAGAGTTGATGTGCAGGATCTGTACGAATGGTCAGATCAGGTGCTGCTGACAGCAGCGAGTGGCAAGCTAGGCTACTCGGCTGAGATACATGTGCCTTTTGGTGGGTCCGGCGACAGGAGCTATGTGGAGGTCACGTCGTCATTAACTGGCGTAATAATCGATATGCCTCATCCCACGAAAAAACCCGATGCAGATTCGAAACTGGAGTCATTTTACCGCCAGACTGTTTTGGAAAACGGGTTTCGACTCGATTTTTCAATGAAAGACAAGTTGCAGGGTTCACTAAAGGTAGAAAATGAAATTGTCGTCGGAGGTAGCCTCCATTTTGGGCAGGGTGAACTGGGTGCCACTAGTTATGACGACGTCGATGTCACGGGTTATCTGGATCACGCTAGCCTTGAGGAATGGGATCGATTTTTTGAGAACATGGATCAGGGGTCAGATGCATCTCTCGAATCTGAATTGGCGGATACACTGGATTCGATTAGCCTAACAGTTGGGCTGCTCGATATTTACTCATTCGAAATGCCGGAAACACATCTGAAAATAGTGCGTGATGGCGCTGGATGGCGGACGGATCTTGAAAATAGAAATTTGTCAGGGTCAGTGCTTTTCTCAGATGATGACCTTCTACCCTTGATTGTGGATCTTGAGTACTTAAGGTTCTTTGAAGAAGATTCAGAGGGAGATGGCGCCGATCCTTTCGGAGACGTAATTCCCCAGGAGATGATAGCGATCGATTTCTCTACCGAGGAGCTGGAGCTGGAAGGAGAAAACTATGGCAGATGGGGATTCAAATTTCGCCCTACCGCGACAGGTGCCGTGTTCGAAGAATTAACTGCAAGCGTCAAAGGCATGGATATCGTCGAGCCATCCAGTGCATTCTGGACTTATATGGATGGCCAGCATCACTCAGGGTTTGAAGGTCTGGTGACAACCCAGGACCTGGGCTCAATGCTTGAGCAATGGGGCTATGCTTCGAGTATTGAGGGCGATGATTTTAGATTTCAAAGCGATCTCTCCTGGCATGGGTCTCCTGCCATGGTGGATATGGATTATGTTGAAGGTTCACTACAGATCAGAGGCAAAAAAGGCCGCTTTGTCCAGGCCGATACTGGCACCACCACGCTGAAATTGTTGGGCATATTTGATTTCAATCAGCTAGGGAGGCGATTACGGTTTGATTTTTCCGATGTTGTCGATAAGGGCTATAGTTTCGACAAGATTACGGGAGAGATATCACTTGAAAGTGCAAAGATGGAAGTCGTTGACCCTATTATTATCGAGGCTCCTGGCAGTAACTTTAAGATTGGGGGCAACGCGAACCTTGCGACCGGGGAGTTGGATGGCGACATGATTGTCACCCTGCTCGTGGGGAAAAATTTACCCTGGTATGCTGCATATAGCGCGATAGTAACGGGACCTCTGGTCGGTGCTGGAGTGTTGCTGGCTCAAAAAATCTTTGAAAATCAAATCAACCAGATGGCGAGTTCAAAGTACAAGGTGACTGGTACTATTGATGAGCCTGACATTGTTTTTGTGTCGTTCTTCGATGACAGTGTTCGAGAGGTTGTAGGGGCTAGTAATACAACCGTTAAGAAAGAGCCAACCGAACCGGATGAGAGCTAGAGGCATGGCCAGCCGAATCGCCGTCATTCAGTTGGTCAGCAGCATGGTTGTGGAACGGAATCTTTTACGTGTTTCAGATCTCGTGGAGGAGGCCGTAAACAGTGGCATCGAAGCAATCTTCCTGCCTGAGAATTTTGCTGCGTTAGCTGCTCCCGATCCAAGAGAGTTAGGTGCGGCTGAAGAAAATGTGTCTGGACCTATTCGTGATTATCTCGCCAGTCTCGCGAGGACCTTCGGAGTCTGGATTTTTGGTGGAACACTACCGACAACCTCAAGACCGGACGGGTCCGGGGTCACGCCACCACGAGTCCGTGCCGCGTCCTTCGTATATGATAGCTCAGGTAATGAAGTTGCCCGATATGATAAAATACACATGTTTGATGTTGAAGTGAGTGATAATCAACAGCACTACATGGAGTCGACCACGTTTGAACCTGGGGAAGAAGTCGTCTGCGTGGATAGCCCTCTTGGCATGATTGGGTTAACTGTCTGCTACGACATCAGGTTTCCGGAACTGTACAGAAAGCTTTTTGTACGTGGTGCACGAAGCTTTTCGATTCCGTCGGCATTCACTGTGGTCACCGGTGAAGCACACTTTGAGATTCTCATGCGTAGCAGGGCGATTGAGAACTTTTGTTTCTCCATTGCAGCATGTCAGGGTGGTCATCATGATTCTGGAAGAAAGACTTACGGGCATAGCATGGTTGTTAGCCCGTGGGGAGATATTCTGGTCCGTGGTACAACCGGAGAAGAAGTTCTAGTTGCTGAGTTGGATTTTGCGAGACAGGATGAAATTCGCGCCGCCATGCCGGTGCATCTACAGCGCAAACTTGAAGTGTGAAGTCAGAAATTCTATAACGTTATGCATCACTCAGCGCTTTTAAATACTTGAACAGTCGACGAAAGTGAATAGGTGCACCTGGAATTTCCTTATCTTCCTGCGTGTCCCTCTCTTGAATGGCCTTCCGGGTTAGTTGTTTAAGGTGTTGTCGATCCAGATCAGGAAACTCGTGGGCGATATCATCCATAGCAGAAAAGTCGTTGACAAGTAATTGCTCGCGCCAGGTTTCAAGTTGATGGAACTGTCGCACATGAGCCCGGCTACTTGCATCATAACGATCTATAAGATTTCTGATGTCTTCAGTATCAATTTTTCTTATAAGCTTGGCAATGTATTGAAGCTGTCTTTTCTTTGGGTTGCCCTTGTTTATCCGTCGATAATCTTGAATCGCCTTAATGATTTCTGGTTGTGAAATGGGCTTGAGTTGTTCGTCTGTTAATTGCACCAGCTTCTCACCGATTTCACGTAGTTCCTGCATCTCCCGTTTCTTGTGGGCTTTGCTGGGCAGTTCGTTTTCAAATTCTTCGTCCACTGTGAGCTTACCTGTAGAAGATGGAGGCTAAACCAAGGAAGGACATAAATCCGACAACATCGGTTATGGTGGTGAGCACCACCGTACCCGCAATGGCAGGGTCTATTCCCATGGAGCGTAGAATGCGTGGCAACAATGCTCCCGCAAGGGCAGCGACAATCAGGTTGATGGCCAGGGCTATGGCAATGATCATTCCCAGGGTTGTGTCCTGAAAAACCAGAGCTGTCACCACTGCCGTTACCATGGCCCAGAACAACCCATTTATACCACCTACAGCTAGTTCACGGTTCAGGAACCAGCGTTGATTGCCTTCAATCAGATCGCCTCTGGCCATCTTCCTGATGACAAGGGTCAGTGTTTGACTGCCAGCGACGCCACCCATGCTGGCGACTATCGGCATTAGTATGGCAAGTGCGACGACCTTGGCGATCGTATCCTGAAAAATGTTGATGACAGCAGAGGCTATAAAAGCGGTAAAAAGGTTGGCACCGAGCCATATTGCTCTGCTCCTGGCTGTCTTTAGAATAGGCGCAAAAGCATCTTCTTCCTCAGTCAGCCCTGCCATTCCAAGGATTGAATGATCTGCTTCATCGACAATCACATCAACCACATCGTCAATGGTAATACGCCCGATGAGCCGGCCTGAGTCGTCTATCACTGGTGCTGAAACGAGATCGTAGCGTTTAAATATATCTGCAACTTCGTGTTCTGAAAGTGACGCCGTGATGGGCTGAATTTCAGTCGTCATCGCCTCCCGGACGGTTGTCCCAGGGTCGGACACGAGCACCGTGATGACAGGCAACAGCCCAATGAGTTCTTCATTTGAATTGACAACAAAAATAGTATCGGTCGTCGGTGGCAATTCATCATGTCGTCTTAAATAGCGCAGCACAACATCAATCGAAACCCTGGCACGTACAGAGATAATGTCAGTGGCCATTAGACCACCAGCTGTGTCTTCGGGATAAGACAACAGGTTCTCAACCCGCGCTCGATCCGTCGCGTCCATTGACTGAAGTACCTGATGGGTCAATGCATCCGGGAGGTGTTGCAGGATGTCAGTGAGGTCATCATCTGCTGGAACGTTTTCCAGGACCTGTATGATTTCTTCTGCGGATTTATCCCCCAGCAGATCAGAAATAATTTCTTCGTCGACGTAGGCAATTATCTCGCTTTGTAATTCCTCATCAAAGAAGTTCCAGATGATAGATCTTTGAGTTGAAGGGGAGGATGCAAGCAGATGGGCTATATCCGCTGGTTTAAGAATGCGAATGAGATTTTCTATCTGATCGTACGTGCCTTCCTCCACCAGTTCGTGAAAACGATGGAATTTTGAAGAGACTGTTTCCTCAGTCATCTTCGCCAAATTTGTTGTCGATCAGGATGGTAATCGCATCGAGGGCTTCTTGTTCGTCATCCCCTTCAATTTCGAGCGCAATTTCAGTGCCAAGCGCCGCCTGCAACAGCATCATGGACATAATGCTTTTACCATTAGCTGTTGCGTGCCGGTTTGATACTGTAACCGACGAAGTAAACCCAGAAGCCATGCGCACGAATACAGACGCTGATCTAGCATGCAGGCCCAATTTGTTTTGAATGATGATGGTTTTACTAATCATTGTTTAGTCATAATAATTCCTTGAAATGCGAGAGTAGCCATTAAGAGAATTTTAAATTGTCTTGTTTTACCTGAATAATGCTTAATTCTCGATGCCTGATCTGTACATTTTTCCACTTTTTCTTAAAGTGCTGGAAAAGTTTTTGACACAGATAAACAGAGCGATGTTGGCCACCTGTACAACCCACAGCAACCGTCATGTAACTTCGATTGTTTGCTTCGAACCTTGGCAGCCAGGTTTCGAGATGGTTTTTTATATCGGTATACATTTCTACAAACTCACCTTGGATTTCCAGAAACTCCTGCACTTCCGCATCAATGCCCGTCAGGTTCCTCAAATTTGGCTTCCAGTGTGGATTGGGTAAACAGCGTACATCGAAAACGAAATCGACATCTACTGGAACCCCATTCTTGTATGCAAATGATTGAAACAACAATGCGAATTCGTGGTTGTCAAGAGACACTCTTGATTTGATCAAGTCTCGCAGGTCATGGATGGTAAGGCGTGTGGTATCCAGGGTTAGGTCAGCAATTGTAGAGATCGGGGTTAACAATTCCTTCTCATAGTCGAGTGCTTCTCTGAGGTCTCTGGTGGCATTACTCAAAGGATGTTTGCGGCGAGTTTCACTAAATCGTTTGAAGAGTACGGGGCTTGTTGAATCCAGATAGATAATTTTTACGTTAACCTGGCTGTCATCAAAATTGTTCACTACCCCAGGGAGATTTGCCAGATCTTCTGCAATATTGCGTGCATCAATACTGACAGCAACATTCCTGATTGACTGGTGGCGGGCCAGGGTCGAAATGAGTGGTTGTAACAGCGTCACTGGCAGGTTGTCGATACAATAGTGGCCGAGATCTTCGAGTACGTGGAGAGCGGTACTTTTACCTGATCCGGATCTGCCACTAATGATAATAAGCGATATCATGATTCAGGAATGCCTGGCTAAATATTTGAATATTAACTATTTTCTTAGTTTACCAGTTTTGAGTATTTACGGTCGATTAAACAGGTATTAGATGATGAGTGCTCTGTCAAAAAGTTCCTGTCCGGTTGTGGCACTGAGAAGATCCTCTCGATACTTTGCGGATTCGAATCTCTCGGCGAGCATAGCCATGGCTTTCAAATGGTTGTCGACCTCATGGATTGGTACGAGAAGCACGAACATGATGTTGACAGGCGTGTCATCGAAGGCGGCGAAGTCTATCGGTGTGTCAAGGGTGAATAGTGCCCCGACAATATTCGTGCATCCCTCGATACGACAATGTGGAACAGCGATTCCATATCCGAGCGCAGTTGGGCCGAGTTTTTCTCGTTCGATTAATTTCTTGAAAACATTGTGTGCATCCAGTGAAGGCATTGATTCAGCAATTAACTTTGCAGCTTTCTCGATGGCATTTTTTTTGCTTCGGGTACTGATGTTACAGAAGGTTCTTTCTGGCGCTAGTATGGAATCGATTTTCATTTAGAATTAAGAGGCAATGGTCAATTGTGGATCGCAATCGAGTAACTGATTATACCAATGGCATCCGGTCAAAAGTATTAATATTGGTAATCATTTGGTCTGCTTAACGATTTGCGGCTCTGTGTTTTCTGTCATTGATCTTTTCTTTTTTCTTGATAAGTTGTCTGTCCAGCTTATCCGTCATCGAGTCAATTGCTGCGTACAAATCATCTGCTTCTGCATCTGCGTAAACCTCTCCGCCACTTACTCGAATAGTTGATTCTGCCTTTTGCCGTAGTTTTTCAACACTGAGTATGACGTGGATGTTGGTTATCTGATCAAAGTGTCTTTCGAGGCGATCGAGCTTGGTCTCCACATAACTTCTTAATGCATCAGTAACCTCAATATGATGACCACTCACGCTGACTTGCATATATCATTCTCCTTGTTCACCCTGTTTTGAACGATGATCTAAATCATCGCTTCACGTCTATAGACTATATCATTAGTCTCATTAAACATTTGACTGGTATCAACGGATTTCGTTCGATTTCCGATATCTCTGTAGTGTACCTCTACGCTGGTTTCGATCTTGAGACTCTAAACCAGCTGTTTACGTTCATTAGATGGCGGAATCATCAATGACTCTCGATATTTGGCGATGGTTCTACGTGCAACCTTGATGTCCTGGTCTGACAAAAGAGTCGCGATTTTGTTATCACTTAGTGGTTTCCTTGGATTTTCCTCTGAAACCAGCTTTTTGATCAATGCACGGATGGCGGTTGATGATACTTCTCCCCCTGCATGGGTGCTGACGTGGCTGGAGAAAAAATATTTCAGTTCAAATACACCGGCTGGTGTATGCATGTATTTTTGAGTCGTGACTCTCGAAATTGTCGATTCATGAAGATCCACTGCCTCGGCAATATCATGTAGCACCAGTGGTTTCATTGCCTGTTCCCCGTATTCCAGGAATCCTCTCTGGTACTCAACTATTTTTGTTGCAACTCTGAGTAAAGTATCATTCCTTTGTTGCAGGCTTTTAATGAACCACTTTGCATCCTGTAGTTGGCTTTTCAGATACGTATTATCATCACTGTTATCCGCTCGCTTAATCAGGGAGGAATATTCAGGATTCACCCGAATTCTTGGCGCTGACTTTGGATTAAGCTCTACGAGCCAGCGTCCTTTTTGTTTTGTGACAATGACATCAGGGTCAACATACTCAATCCTGCTTTCTGCAATGTTATCACCTGGTCTTGGGTTCAGCGATTGGATGAGGGTGATAACTTCCTTTAGTTCATGTTCCTTCAGCCTGGTCTTTCTGGAGATGTGGGTGTAGTCGCGGCTTGCCAGAGAGTTTATATGCTGGTCAACAACCTGTACCGCTTCATCTCGCCAATGGGTTGCCTCAGGCAAAGATCGCAGTTGGATGAGCAAGCATTCCCTCAAATTTCTGGATGCGATGCCTACTGGATCCAGATGCTGGATCAGATGAAGAACGGCTTCTACCTCATCAAGTTCCAGCTCCCAATCAAGTGGTGCACTTTCGAGAATGTCGTTTAATGGGATGGTGAGTACACCGTCGGTATTCAGACCATCGACGATAGAAAGGGCGATGAACTCGTCGGATTCTGTCAGATGTAGCAGATTAATCTGATCCATAAGGTGGCTTTGTATGGATACGCCCGTTGAGTTTCGTATATCGATATAGTCGGCATTAGATTGGTCAAAGCTGTTATTGTTGCCGGGTAAATACGATTCTTCGTATATATCTTCCCAGACGCTGTCTACCGGTAACTCATCGCAAATCGTTTCGGCCGACACCTGGTCACTGGTGTCCGGAATTGCCTCACCGTCAATCTCAGGGTCAGCGATTTCAATACGATCACCAGATGCATCTTCAGGCAATTCAGGATCGGAATTTACCCTGTCGGATGGGTCGTTTTCAGGGGTTTCCGCGTTTTTAGTTTCTCCGTAGTCCTGGTCCGGAAGCTCTTCAGGAGGATCTAGTGGAGATGTTTCTCCATCCAGATCCTGATCATCTGGACCGAGTTCCTCCAGCATAAGATTGGAATCCAGCGCTTCCTGAATTTCTTGCTGTAAATCAATCGTGGAGAGTTGCAGAAGCCGGATGGCCTGCTGTAACTGGGGGGTCATTCTTAACTGTTGACCCAGCTGTAACGAGAGCGCTGGTTTCATTGCCATAACGTCATGATACTAATTGGCCAGACTTAATAATACTTGATAATGAAATATGGTCATGATGCAGTCGAACTGTAACGATGACCAATCACCAGAATTGACGCTACATTCGAAAATCCTGGCCGAGATAAACCCGTTTCACCTGTTCATCATTTAAGATCGCCTCAGTGGGTCCCTCAGCGATGATTCGACCTTCACTGACGATGTATGCCTTGTCGCATATGTCCAGGGTTTCTCTTACATTGTGGTCAGTGATGAGAACACCGATACCACGTTCTGATAATTGCGAAATGATGACCTTGATATCGTTAACCGAGATTGGATCCACTCCTGCGAATGGCTCATCCAGGAGAATGAAAGCCGGTTCAGTCGCGAGCGCTCGTGCAATCTCCACTCTCCTGCGTTCGCCACCACTCAACGACATCCCGAGGATTGATTTGATATGGTCTATGTGGAATTCCTGCAGCAATGATTCAAGTTTATCCCGCCGTTGTCCACTATTGAGATCAGATCTTGTCTCCAGAATAGCCATGATATTGTCAGCGACTGAAAGCTTGCGAAATACTGAGGCTTCCTGGGGCAGATAGCCTATACCAATCCGGGCTCTTTCGTGCATTGGCTTTGGCGTGATATCTTCATCATCGAATAATACTCTCCCGGCATCACCACGGATTGAACCGACGATCATGTAGAAACAGGTTGTTTTACCGGCACCATTTGGGCCTAGCAGGCCGACTACCTGGCGACTGCGAACGGAGAGAGTCACTTCCTGAACGACCTGCTGGCCCCTATAGCTCTTCTGGAGATTTTCGGCTCGTAATACGTGAGTTTTTTCTGACAATTACTCGGCCCTGGGGGTTATAGTCATTTTAATTCGATCACCAGATTTTCCACCACTATTGAGATTTACGATCCCCTTTCCAATATCGTAGTAAAGCAGTTCACCGGTAAATGTATCCTTAACCTGTTTCAGCGTGGCGTTGCCTGATAGATGTAATCTTCTTTCCTGCACAAGATAGGTTATTTTTCTGGCCTTTGCATAAACTACTTCTTCACTGTCATCCGGGAGTTGTTCATATTGCGCCAGTTTATCTGAGCCTGAATCTGTGCTGGCAATAATCTGGATCACTTCATTTTTGCTCATCGTGATCTCGACTTCATCGGCGATAATGTGCATCGAACCCTGGTCGATATTCACGTTTCCACGGTAAACCGACAATCCCTTCGTATCGTCAACAATGGCAGAATCAGCCTGAATATTTATCGGCTGCTGGCTGTCTGATTCGAGAGCAATCAGGTTGTTACCCGGGAATGCAAGGCAGAGAAGAACGATTAAGGCAATCAACTGCTGCATGCTGAGATTCCTAATACGGTCTTCATTTTGTGGATCCATTCGAAAGTTCATTTCGTCTATTATAAGGACTCGTTGCCTGCTTTGTCTGATGTTCTCACCATCTAGATCAACGCTTATTCAACAACTGATTGAGAGCCGGGTGGTTTGGCTTTCATGGATACAGGTTGAAAAATTGTCTGTACTCGTTCAGTTGGAGTCGAGTAGAAAATAGTCTTCCCTGTTTCAAAAAAAGTCTTCATGCCCGCTGCGGTGGTTCGTCCTGAGTTATTGTTAATGATCACTTTTTGGTCGGTTTCCGCATATTCTTTTTTAGGGTATACGGTCAAACTCATGGTCTGGATGGTAATAAATCTATTGTTATCATTTTCCCTTGTAGCTAACACATCGCCCCATAATTCAATCACTTCTTCCCGGTAATCAGAGGATGATAAAAGTCGACCATTTTTTGCTCCAATATCCCAGGGAATGCCGTCAGATTGTGAGAATAGTTGTATGAATGGCTGTTTTAGTGCGGTCATATCAGTCAAGGGAAAGTGTGTAAAGCGATCAGCCTTTATTTTGTGCTGCAGCTTGCCATCTTCATCATATTGCGTGACCGTCGCGTTTAACATATAAAAGTCAGGGTCATTTTGCATTGCGGCGTCAGGTAGATTGTCCTGGTTCGATTCATCCATCAGGAAATTTGTGCCAAGAACCAGGATCAGTATCAGGCTTGCAAGAATGGTGGCGCGATTGTTCACACTAACTCCATCTCCTGGTGCTATGTGGGGAACAACATGGCCCGTTAGGAGATGACCAGAGCCGTATTGTACAGGTAGATAATGTAACCTAGCCAGAGGGCGAACAGAAGCGATCCTTTAAATCGATTGATGACAGCTTCTCCTCGTATTCCGTATGCGAACACCACGAGAATCAAGGTCATGGCAAGCATTAAGGCATAGTCTCGCCAAAGGGTGAGAGGTTCCAGTTCAGAGGGAGCGAAGATTGCCGGGATGGATAAAACTGCAAGAATATTAAAGATGTTCGAGCCCACAATATTGCCGATAGCCAGGTCGGTTTGACCTTTTAAGGCGCTGGTTACCGAGACAACGAATTCCGGGATACTGGTTCCAACTGCGATAACCGTAAGCCCTATCACCAGCTCACTGGCTCCCATGCCTTCTGCAATATTGATGACCGCCCAGACAAGGAGTTCGGAACTGACAAGTAAAAATAGCAGGCTTATAAGCATTGTGATTAGTCCGCGGGAAACCGGCATTTCAGGAATCTCAGCTATTTCAGCCGCCCGTTCCATCTCCGATGATCTTCGGTGCTCCATTGCCAGTCGAAACAGAAACAAAGCGAGACCGGATAACAGCAAGAGTCCATCTATTAGTCCTAGTTTGTAATCGATCAGGGTGGCACCAGCGCAGAGGGTTACAAAAATCAATATGGGTAAATCGTTGCGCAATATGTCAACGCGAAATTGTAGAGGGACAAGCATTGCTGTAAATCCAAGCACCATGCCAATATTGGCAATATTGGATCCAATTGCGTTGCCTACCGCGATGCTTGGTTCTCCGCGGAATGAAGATATTGCTGAGACAAATATTTCAGGCGCTGATGTGCCCAGTGCGACGATGGTGAGACCGATTGTCATTGGTGAGATGGAAAAGTTTTTGGCGGTTGCGACAGAACCTATTACAAACTGGTCTGCGCTCTTAAACAGGACTAGAAAACCAATCAGTAGGGCGGCGCTATAATAGAGCATTACTCTCTTACAAAAATCAGATACGAAATCGAGCGAACCATTAAAGTGGGAATTCAGGTTCTTTGCAAGGTGATTTTTCTTAAGTGCAAAACCTTATGCATGTTACCCAGGGGTTGGTTTGGGAGGGGTGCTAGTGTAAAAGAGAGGCAGTGACAGACCCTTTGCCAGGATTCTGACAATACCAGTGTTTGATCAGGACGACCTTCGAAATGGATGAACAGCAGATAACGTTGGACAATGTTGTGTTTCGTCGTGGACAGCGGCGTATATTCGATGGTGTCACTGTGCATATTCCCCGGGGAAAGATTGTCGCCATCATGGGTCCAAGTGGCACGGGAAAAACCACGATGCTTCGTTTAATTTGCGGGCAGCTGAGGCCTGAATCCGGAAGTGTACGGGTGAATGGGCATGAAATCCCCGATTTGTCTCGAGAAGATTTGTTTCAGGTTAGAAAGTCTATGGGCATGTTGTTTCAGACTGGCGCGCTGTTCACAGATTTGACGGTATTTGAAAATGTAGCCTTTCCACTTCGAATTCATACCAGCTTGCCTGAAGACATGATTAGAGATCTCGTCTTGATAAAATTACAGTCTGTCGGCTTAAGAGGGGCGCACGCACTATTGCCTGCAGAACTATCCGGAGGAATGAATCGTCGGGTTGCGCTTGCCCGTGCTATAGCCCTGGATCCCGGGATCATCATGTACGATGAACCATTTGCCGGTTTGGATCCGATTGCCATGGGTGTCATCGTGGATCTCATTAAGACACTAAATACGGTTTACGGAATGACCAGCATCATTGTGTCACATGATATTGCTGACACGGCCCGCATAGCAGATCTCATTTACTTGATTTCTGATGGAAAAATCGTCGGCCAAGGTTCGCCAGAAGAGCTATTAAGGCAAGACTCTCCCAGGGTTCAGCAATTTGTTCAGGGTCTTAGCGATGGACCGGTTCCGTTTCACTATCCTGCAGAGGATTACGAGGAAGAACTGATGCGAGTGCCAATTAAGGACAAGTGGTTCTAACGTGGTTGCAACTGGTTTAACTGACTTGATGAAATTGTATGCTATCTAGGCTGCGCATAATTGGTCAGAAGAGCCTGGTCTTTCTGTCCACACTCGGGCGTGCCGGTCATATCTGGCGGCAGGCCATCTGGCGCAGACCAAGGTTGAAAAATGCGCCTTTATTGATTCGTCAGATTTACCAGCTTGGAGTTTTGTCGGTTGTGATCACTGTGATGTCCGGGTTCTCGATAGGCGCTGTGCTTGCGCTGCAAGGTTATAATCAGCTCGTTAAGTATGGTTCCGAGAGCGCTCTTGGGCTCGGCGTTGCCCTGGTACTTGTGATGGAGCTGGGGCCAGTTGTTTCAGCCTTGCTATTTGCAGGTCGGGCTGGTTCTGCAATGACTGCTGAAATTGGTTTGATGAAAACCACCGAACAGTTAAGCAGCATGGAAATGATGGGAGTTGATCCATTGCAACGAATCATTGCGCCACGATTGTGGGCTGGTTTTATTGTGATGCCTATACTTGCGTTGATGTTCTCGGTTGTCGGGATATGGGGTGCGTCACTGGTCGGAGTTGACTGGCTTGGTGTTTATGAAGGCGCTTTCTGGTCCATTATGCAAGATGGGGTAGACTTCAATAGTCATATCTTAAAGGGAATCATAAAATCTGTAGTCTTCGGTATTGTAGTGACATGGATTGCGGTTTTTCAGGGATACGATGCATTGCCCACCGCGGAAGGTGTTGGGTCTGCAACCACCCGTACGGTAGTTTACTCGTCAGTATCCGTGCTAGTGCTTGATTTTTTTCTAACACTGATCATGTTTAATTTTTAGTTTCTAATCTAACGATTTAAGGAGGTTCGAGCTGTTATGCAGATGCGATCAATTGAGATCATTGTCGGTGCCTTTATGTTGGCCGGAATTATTTCCCTGGCTATCCTGGCCATTCGTGTTAGTGGATTTAATATCGATACTGAGACTAATACTTATAGCGTCTATGCGAGATTTGAGAACATAGGCGGCCTCGTCAACCGATCAAAAGTGAGTATCGGCGGAGTCATTATAGGAAGAGTGGCCGAGATTCAGCTTGATCAGGAATCGTATACCGCGCTAGTGCGGATGGAAATCGATAGTGATGTTGATTCAGTCTCAACCGACAGCACCGCGGCGATACTGACTGAAGGATTGTTGGGTGGAAAATTTATTGGTATCAGTCTGGGCGCTGAAGAGGAATACCTGGGGGATGGGGATGAAATTTTCGACACCCAGTCTGCAATGATACTTGAAGACCTAATAGGTCAATTTTTGTTGAAAAAACTATGAGCCAGGCATTCAACAAAATAGCGGTGTACCTGGCTGCTGGATTGTTTCTGTGTCTGGCTTTCAATGTTGTTGCTTCCCAATCACCCCATGAGAGTGTGCGATTAGCAACAAACGAACTTATCGAGAAGCTGCTGGTTGCGCGACCGCTATATGAAACCAACCCGGAAGAGTTCTTCAGAGAGATTGATGAATCTCTTGCTCCTTTTGTGGATTTTGAAGGTTTTTCCAAAGGCGTGATGGCAAAGTATTACCGACGGGCGAATGAAGAGCAGAAAGCTCGCTTTGCAGACGCGTTTCGAAAAGCATTGATCAATACTTACGCTAAAGCCCTGGTGGGATTCGATAACCAGAAAATTGTTGTAAAAAAGAGCAGCAGGCCACAAAAGGTTCCTAATAAAGCCCGGGTTGAACTGGAAGTCCATGGGAAGGATGGCACGATTTATCCAGTAGAGTATTCTCTGGTATTGATTGACGATCAATGGAAGCTGCGGAATATACTGATTAATGGCATAAACATTGGGCTGCAGTTTAGGTCCCAGTTTTCAAATTACATGCAACAGTACAAGAATGACATTGATGAAGTCATTGACCACTGGAATGTTGATGGCTGAGAACGTACAACTTCGTAACGATGGCTGTTTTGAGCTGTCTGGACTGGTCAGTGTCGATACAGTTGGCGATTATCGAGAGTCCCTTGTAGAGCTGATTTCAGCCAGTAGCGTGGATGAGGTAGAGGTAGAACTCGGTAAATTAGAGATACAGGGTTCCGCTGTGATAGTCCTGTTAATATCAATAGTCAGAGAATGCAGATCTCTGGCCAAGTCAGTTGTTTTCCTGCACTGTTCCGAAGAGTTGCGTGCGATTGCCTCGGCTTGTGGAGTAGATGAGATTCTTAATCTGAAATAGGTTGCCCTGCCTCCCATCGATAAGGTTCCCTATTGGATATTCCACACTAAATACTGCATTCCACATGCTATGATTGCGCACTTTTTCGAGCAGACGGTCCCTGGATCAGGGTGAGCAATTTGAACCGAACTTTAAATTCAGGCAGAAGGACTAAAGAGTTACTAGTAAAAGGAGCTTCAGCGCAATGGACCTAGACGAAATCAGGCGATTACTCGAGTCTGCCCTGGAAGACAGTCAGATCGAGATACACGCAGAGGGCAATAAATTGGCATTGGATCTGGTCTCGGAAAAGTTTACGGGGATGAATAGAGTGAAGAGGCAACAATTTGTTTACACGCTATTGAATGACAAGATCTCATCAGGAGAGATTCATGCGGTAACGATGAAAACGAGAACTCCGGACGAAGCAGCAACCACAGGATGAAATTCTGAATAATGGACAGATTACTGATAAGAGGCGGAAAGAA
>SMVA01441102.1_pt1 | contig 45733 bp, 41 predicted proteins | sample 2456451 | NCBI WGS metagenome assembly SMVA01 (sample SAMN11095933, study PRJNA526329) | marine sediment metagenome | biome: Marine sediment; feature: Surficial sediment; material: Deep marine sediment; isolation source: Hadal surficial sediment | place: Pacific Ocean | collected 2014-05 | depth...
AGTAGACGATTTCTGCATCGTCTTTTTCTTCGCGCACCGTGCGGCCGAGTGCTGAGAACCAACCGGGAAATTTCGACAACCGGCCGCTGGCGTCGACCACGATGTCCGCGAGACGTTCGCTCGTCTTGCCTGCTTGCTCGATGGTGATTCCGGTCACGCGGAGATCACCCGTTGCATCGACCTGCGTGCACATGCCGCTGACCCGGGTATCGTTGAAGATGCTGACATTGGCCAGTGCGCCGACGTGGCGCCGGATCACCGTCTCCATCGTTGCCCGCCGGCACAGGAGTACCCAGAGTTTTGTATCAATCGGTTCGGCAGAGTAGGCGGCCTTGAGTTCTGCCGACAGCATTTCTGCGAAATCCACACGGCGGGCACCGGCTGCGTAAAAAGCCTCGAGCAGGTCCGGATATTTTTCCTCAATGATGTTGCACAGCAGGCCGAGAAACGCATGGGGATGACGAAACTGGGCAGCACCGCGGCGCTGCCAGTTGAAAAATGCCGCGTCTGCGTCCCCCTCCGGGGGGGCCGGATCGCGGTCATACACACTCACGCTATGACCGTGCCGCGCCAGCGCCATTGCAGCGCACATGCCGCAGATGCCGGATCCGACGATGGCGATATTCAAGGGTTCATCATCCCTCTCATATCTCCACGGCTGCTCCGGCTGCCTTGGCTGCCTCGACGTTCGCCTTCTTTGCAGCGATGAGTTGCGGCACAACTTCGTCGAGCTCCTCGAGACTCCATACGCCGTCTTTTTTCTTGAACTGCTTGATGACGGCCGGTTGCTGCATGATGGCAACGCCGCCGTAGCCGGTGTGAAAAATCTCCGAGGTGATACCGGCTGCGTCTTCGGTTGCGAGCCAGGCAACGATCGGCGCGATGTGTTGCGGCCCGCTCTGTTCGAGCTCGCTATCGCCCACTTCTTCACCGCGGCCTTCGCGCAACGGAATCGTCATTCGGGTGAGCGCGCCAGGAGATATTGTGTTCACGGTGCAGCCGTACTTGGCGAGCTCCAGCGCAAGAACCCGGGAAAAACCGGCAATGCCGGCTTTGGCAGCGCCATAGTTGGCTTGCCCGAAGTTACCGAACAGGCCGGATACGCTCGAGAAGTTGATGATTCTGCAGCCGGTGCGGTTATTTTCACGAATGTACTTTGCGAATGGCCGCGAGCAGCAATAATGACCCTTCAGGTGTACGGCAAGCACCGCATCCCAATCGGCCTCCGTCATATTGAAAATGGTTTTGTCGCGTAGAATTCCGGCGTTGTTGATCAGTATGTCGGCTGCGTTGAAGGCATCGATCGCCGTCTGCAACAGGGCTTCGCCACCGGCCACTTCCGCCACGGAATCGGTATTCGATACGGCTTCACCACCAGCGGCGTGAATTTCCTCAACTACGTCGTCGGCTATTTTGCCGGTGCCGGTGCCGTCGGTGTTACCGCCCAGATCGTTCACCACGATTTTGGCGCCGTGACTTGCCAGGAGCATGGCAATCTCGCGGCCGATGCCGCGGCCTGCGCCGGTAACTATCGCAACTTTGTCGTCTAATCGTCCCATCTTTCAGTTCTCCGTAGTTGTTCTGTGTAGTTGTTCTGCGTATTGGAACAACATCGTCATACATTCATCCCAGATCCGCCATCCCAGACCCGGCCGCGGCCCAGTGTCTGGTCCGTCCCACAGGTTCGGCTGCGCGGCGGCTGCTCGAAAAGCGCTGCGGCTGCTCAAAAAGCGCTGCGGCTGCTCAAAAAAAGATCTGCAAAAAAGGCGAATTTTCGATACTAATACAGACCAATTAGCAACGCTACGGAACGTGCGCATGTCGTCCTGCGGGGATGCCATCGTTGAACTCGTTGAAGGCGTCATCGAGCGTGGTGTTCGTCGTGTGGTCGTTCTGCTGCGGCATTCGGCGCGGGAGTACGATTCGGCAAAACACGATCTGGCCAATCCCCTGACCGATGAGGGCAGAATGCTGGCGCGAAGGTTGGGTGAAAGACTTCCCAAATCGCACACGCTGCGCGGTTACGCAAGCCCGCCAGCGCGTTGTATGGAAACCGCTGAATTGATTCTGCTGGAACACGCCCGCCATGGGGGTACAGCCACCAGACATCGTCCGCTGGAGGCGCTGGGGGTATTTTACGTGCTCGACCAGATGAAGATGTGGCGGGGCATGACTCTGGCCGGTGGCCTGGTACCGTACATGGAACAATGGTTCGCAGGTACCGTACCTGCGGACGCGATGATAGCCCCGCGGCTTGCCGCATCTTTAGTACTGCAGGTGCTGGCAGCGAAGCTTGCCGCACCGCTCGCCGGGCAGCAAATCGACCTCTGCGTCTCCCACGATATGACGGTGTATCTTTTGCGGGACCGCCTGCTGGGTCAGCGTGTCAGCGCCTGCGAGGTTGACTACCTCGACGGCCTGGTGCTCTTCCGTGAAGGAGACGATCTGAAGCTTGCATGTCATGACGGCCACGAGACCACGGTCACGGTTTGACGCAGCGCTTTTGCAAACTTTGCGGCCACCGTTGCTCGTAAACTTGAGCATAGGAGAGTGTGGTGAGTGTAGATTTGTCAGATGACCCGGAATTCGAAGATGCGTTCCAGCATGGCATGGCGCTCGCTTATCATGCGGCTCGACAGGGTGAGGAGCTTGCACTGGCGACGGCTTACGGCGACCGGACATTCGCCCAACTCAACAGCAGAACCAATCAACTCGCCCGGCTACTGCGTGAACACGGCATAGGCGCCGGTGATTCAGTGGCGGTGGTCGCTAAGAACCGGCCGGAATTTCTCGAAACATACGCCGCAGCGTTGCGCACGGGCATCCGCTTCACGCCGGTTAATTTCCATCTCACCGCGCAGGAAGCCGGTTACATCATCGACAACTGTGAAGCCAAAGCGGTCGTCTACGACGCGGGGCTCGCAACCGCTGGGGATGTGCTCGACCACACGGCGAACTGTTCGCTGCGCTTGTCGGTTGCTGGAGAAATCCCCGGCTTCGATGACTTCGATACCGCGATCGCGAACTACGAGGCCACGGATATTGAGCAACCCGTTCGAGGGTCCACGATGTTGTACACCTCAGGCACCACGGGGCGACCGAAAGGCGTGTATCGGCGGCAGCCACCTGTGCAGCGGTCTGCTGCGCAATCACTAGCTTCCGGCACTGCCGGCGTCGACAGAAACCTCTGTACCGGCCCTGCCTATCACGCTGCCCCGTTGGCATTCAACGTAACCTCGCCGTTGAACGCCGGTGTCGGCATCGTGATGATGGATAAATGGGATGCCAGTGAAATGCTGCGTTTGATTGCAGAGTATGCAATCACGCATACCCACATGGTCGCGACGATGTTTCATCGGCTGTTACAGCTGCCAGTCGAACTGCGCAAGGCGCATGATCTGACGAGTCTGAAGTTTGTGATCCATGGTGCCGCGCCCTGCCCGGTGCACGTCAAGCGCGCGATCATCGAATGGTTCGGTCCCATCGTGCATGAATATTATGCGGCGACGGAGGGTGGCAACAACTTCGTCATTGATTCAGAAACCTGGTTGCGCAAACCCGGCAGTGTCGGCAAAACGCCCAATCCCGAAAATTCCCGAATTCTTGATGATGCGGGGGTCGATGTCGCGCAGGGTGAGTCTGGCTACATCTATTTCCGGGCGCCTGAGGTCGGCCGCTTCGAGTACTTCAAGTCGCCGGAGAAAACCGCGGAAAGCTATCGCGGTGACTGGTTTACCCTGGGTGACATGGGGTACTTCGATGCAGATGGCTTTCTGTTCCTCAATGGCCGAAGTGCGGAGACAATAATCTCTGGTGGGGTAAACATATATCCGCAGGAAATTGATTCGGCGTTGCTCGAGCATCCGGCAATTGGCGATGTCTGCACCGTTGGCGTGCCGAGCGATGCATGGGGAGAAGAGGTCAAAGCGGTCGTTGAACTCGTGGCCGGGGAGACACCGTCGGACGAGCTGCGTGATGCGATCATGCAACATGCGCGCGAGGTACTGTCTGCTTTCAAGTGTCCGCGGTCGATTGAATTCGTCACCGAGCTGCCGCGTCTCCCCAGCGGAAAAATCCAACGGCGCCTGGTGCGGGCGCCGTACTGGGAAGGTATGGAGACACAAATTTAGCGGCGCTGAATGCGTGTCGTGGTGAACGACCGGCGGGAGGTTGGCGTCAACGACCGAGTACCGCCTGCCAGTTGGCTGGCTTGACGGCCGTGTACTCGAGTGTCTGGCAACCGTTGAAATCCGCAAACGCCCACAATGCCTGTTCGAGTGCCTCGACGACCTCGGCAGCGGCCTTGCGCTGGGTTGGCGGATGTTCGATATACAGTGATTTCACTTCAAAGCGGCTTTCCTTGCGATGCGCTTTGCAATCCGCCCGGCCAATGAAGCGATCTTTGTAGAGAATCGGTAAACAGAAATAACCGAAACGACGTTCCGCCTCGGTGACGTAACATTCGATCTGGTAGTCGTAATCGAACACGGCTTGTCCGCGCTCGCGCAGAATGACGGCGTTGTCGAAAGGTGAGAGCAGCTTCACACTCGACGGTGCCGACGGTGCTCTGTCCGCCAGCACCTGGGGATCGGCGTAGACGAGATTACCGTTTTTCAGCGTAACGGCGACCAGCGCCCCGGTCGTGCACGCCGCGTCGATGACCTCCAGCAACGCCCCGCGCAGCGCGCTCCCACGGCGCTGATAGGTGATGGATTTCTTGTCGGCAAAACCGTGAGCGCGAATGCTGGTGTCCAGGAGATATTGGGCCATTTCCCGCTCATCTGGCGTTCGCGTATCGATACCGGCTGGCAGTACGCGCTCCGTCAGGTCGTAAACTTTCTGGAAACCGTCGCGCCCCGTCACCATCAGGTCGCCCTGCATGAACAACTGCTCGAGCGCAGACTTTGCCGGCTTCCAGTCCCACCAGCCGCCGCGATTGCGGCACGTGTCTGCGAAATCGCGCGCTTTGAGCGGACCTGCATCGCGTAGAGTTGCGAGCACCTCGCGCATCAATTTCTGATCGCGACTGCGCAGCCAGCGCTCCTCGCCACGGCGCATTGCGTGCATGCGTGGCAGAGCGAAGCGGTAGTCTCGCATCGGCAGATAGGCGGCGGCGTGATACCAGTATTCGAAAATCCTGCCCTCGCGCTGGAGCTCATCGATATGGCTAGGGTGGTAGTTCGGCACGCGAGCGCGCAGTACGTGATTGTGCGCGCGTTCGACCACGGAGATGGTATCGATCTGCACGTAGCCAAGTTGTTCGATGGCTTTCAACGTCGCGTATTTGCCGCGGCCGAACGGTTCGCGTTTCAGCAAGCCCTGCCGATCCAGCGCAATCCGGCGCAGTTTTCCGGGTGTTACTTCCATTTACCTTCCACGATTGTGTGGTTGCTCGGCGTACTGGCTTAGTCTTAAATCCGTGGGCTGCGGGTATTCGCCATCGGGGGAGGTGGATGTATAGCACAAGCAATAGGCAAACGGGGCCAACCGTGCCCCGAGATCGCTGCATGATGGTCACGTGGTGGCGATTGCATGGGGCGTGAATTCTGGCTGACACGGTGGGCTAAAAAACAGATCGGCTTCCATCAGGGCAGCTATAACCGGGCGCTCATCGAGTACTGGCCGACACTGGGTGTGTCTGGCCGGGCAGCGGTTTTAGTTCCTCTGTGCGGCAAGAGTCTGGATATGCGCTGGCTCGAGGCGGCTGGTCACGCCGTGTACGGCGTGGACTTTTCCGCAGCAACAATCGCTGAGTATTTCGCAGAGGGCGGAGAAACCCCGCAGTGCGATCAGGGTAACTATCTTCTGCGTTTCAAGGGCGCGGGGAGCACCCTGTATGCCGGGGACTTCTTTGATATCGCAGCCCCGGATTTACCAAAGGTCAGGGGTGTCTACGATCGCGGTGCGCTGGGCGCACTGCCGGCTGCGATGCGCGCCAGATATGCCGATCATCTACAGCGCGTCGTCCCCGATGATGCGCATATCCTGCTCCTCACACTGGAATTCGATCAGGACAAAGTCGAAGGACCGCCCTTTTCCGTTACCGAAAGTGAGATCAACGAGCTTTTTAGCGGGCGCTGCCGGGTCACGAAGCTGGAATCCGCCCAGATCGACGACCTGCCGCAAAAGTTCGCCGCTGCGGGATTGCCCGAGGTTACCCAGAGCGTTCACCACATTGTCAAAGAACATTGAACCTGTGTTGGGATGACTAGCAGCGTGTTGAAGGACACACGGCTAGCCTCGCGCCAGGTCGCGAGCGTTTATCGAGCGGTTGAGTGCTTGATGAATGGGGGAACCCCGAGATGAGCCGGATGGTCACCTGCGGTCCGCTCGAGTTTGCCTATGAACGCTTTGGCGATACGGCGGATTCCACCTTCGTTCTGATCCGAGGTCTTGGCACCCAGATGATCGAGTGGGGAGATGCGTTCATCGCAGCACTCGTTGCGGCGGGTCTGCAGGTGCTCATCTTCGACAATCGCGATGTGGCTGAATCGAGCAAGTTGGGCGAGCAGTACACCTTGACGGACATGGCGGCCGACGTTGTCGACCTCATGGCGGCGCTGGGCATCGGCCGGGCGCACATTTTCGGCATCTCCTTAGGGGGGGATGGTGGCACAACTGGTGGCCTACCAGTATCCGGAGAAGGTGTTGTCGCTGTTCTGCGTGATGTCCTCGAGCGGCAATCCACAGTTGCCGGCCATCAGCGCCGAGAACCGGGCGCGACTGCTGGAGACCGCTGCGGACCGGGCAAGCCTCATCAGTCTCAATGCGGCGAACCGGCAGGCCTTTGGCAGCCCCGGTTACCCGCAGAGTGCACAACAACGACTCGCGGCGGCCACCCGGGCGCATGATCGGTGTTACTGCCCGGCAGATGCAGGCGGTCGTGGACGATGGCAGCAGGGTCGCCCGGTTGCAGAAAATTCGGGTTCCGACGCTCGTGATCCATGGTGTCGACGACCCACTGATCGACCGCGCCGCGGGCGCAGACACCGCGCAGCAGGTTGCGGATTCCGAGTTCGTCACGCTGCCGGGGATGGGGCACAACATCCCGGACGCTCTTGCGGAAACCATCGCCGGCCTGGTGGCTGATTTCATCGTCCGGCGTGGCTTAGGGGTCCGTCGGTAATCGATTAACCCGTTAGAACCCTGCCGTGGGGTGTAATTTCCGCAATTCAAGATCTTTAAATGCGATTGTTCAGACCCATTTTGATACTTGTCATTCAATTTCATTTATTGGTTTTACGGAGATACAGCATGAGCATTGTCAGATTGAACCCATGGCGCGAGTTCGACGATTTATTCACCCAGATCGGTGTCGGACTCGAGCGGCGCAGCCATTCGGCGTGGACGCCGGTTGCCGACATATCCGAAACGGACGACGACTACCGGATTGATCTGGAGATCCCGGCGGTTGCCGCTGAGGACATCGATATCGCGTTGCAGAAAGGCGTGTTGACCGTCAGCGGCCAGCGCAGTGTGGAGGATTCCGCAGCAACCCGGCACTTGCGCAAGGAACGCATCCAGGGTCGGTTTTCCCGCAGCTTTCACCTGCCCGAGAACGTGGACGAAGAATCCATCAGCGCAGCCACAAAAAATGGTGTGCTGTCTCTCGTGATCACCAAGAAAGCCAAAGACACTCCGCGCCGAATTGAGGTTGCCGCGGCCTGAGGCTCCCTAGGGTTGTGTGGCCCACGGCGCGGGCGCCGTGGGCTGCTTTGTGACCGGCCAGATCTGCGTTCCCATTCAACTCAGGCATGTTAGCCTTGCGGCGTGGTTTTCGATAAGAACACCGTCCGGATCGTAATATTCGAGGCTGATACGCCACTCGGCAAGGCCTTCGATGTCGGACTCCTCATTTCCATCATCATCAGCGTCATCGCGGTATTGCTCGATTCCGTGGCGGCAGTGCACGCGAGATATGGAAATATTTTGTACGCGGTCGAATGGTGTTTCACCATCGCCTTCACGATCGAGTATGCGTTGCGTCTGTGGTGTATTGAACACACAGGGCGCTATGCCCGGAGTTTTTACGGTGTCGTAGATCTCCTGGGCATACTGCCCACGTATGTCAGTTTGTTCATCATGGATACCCAGTATCTGCTTGTTATCAGAATCCTCCGCGTTCTGCGGGTGTTCCGTGTCCTGCGGATGGTGCGTTACGTCGGCGAGGCGGAACTCCTGACCCAGGCGATCAAGGCGAGTGGCCGCAAAATAGTTGTTTTCATCTCCACCGTGATGGCATTGGTCGTCGTGTTCGGATCGCTGATGTATCTCATCGAGGGAAGCGAATCCGGCTTTACCAGCATCCCGAAAAGTATCTACTGGGCCGTAATCACGCTGACGACCGTCGGTTACGGTGACCTCACACCACAGACGCCCCTCGGTCAGGCGTTTGCGACGATCGTCATGATCATGGGCTACGGCATCATCGCCGTGCCGACCGGTATCGTGACACTTGAGCTGAGCGAGGCGAGTCGCCGCGCAGCCAATACGGTCACATGTCCACAGTGCTCCGCGGAAGGCCATACCCGGGAAGCGACATATTGTTGGCGCTGCAGCGCGCATCTCTATCGAAGCACCGATGCGGCGGAGGATGACCCGGTTCGATCCGAAGGTCCTTGAATTTCTCACGTCGGTTAACAATTTGGGAGTTGGCCCTCCTTTCAGGCAGAATACGTTCCCCCTTGATTGCCGAGACGAAAATTCATGAGCTTAGACAGTTTCAAGACCAGGCGCTCGCTGGACGTCCAGGGCAAAACCTATGACTACTTCAGTCTGCCCGACGCGCAGGCTGCCGGGGTGGGTGACGTCGACAAGCTGCCCATGTCGCTGAAGATTCTGCTCGAGAACCTGCTGCGTTTCGAAGACGGCAATTCGGTCAAAGTTGCCGATATCGAGGCTCTGGGAGGCTGGGCGGCAAATCCGCCCACCGCCGAAGAAATCGCCTATCGTCCCGCACGCGTGCTGATGCAGGATTTTACCGGGGTACCTGGAGTTGCCGATCTCGCCGCCATGCGCAGCGCGGTTGTTGCCGCGGGTTTCGAGCCGAGCCTCATCAATCCGCTGTCGCCGGTGGATCTCGTGATCGATCACTCGGTGATGGTCGATAAGTTCGGCACGGAAGATGCCTTCGCGGCAAATGTCGAGCTTGAGATGTTGCGCAATCAGGAGCGTTACCGCTTTCTGCGCTGGGGACAGAAAGCGTTCGACAATTTCCGCGTCGTGCCACCGGGCACCGGGATCTGCCATCAGGTCAACCTCGAGTATCTGGCCAGGACCGTGTGGACGAAGCAGGAAGGCGACGTAACGATTGCCTACCCCGATACGCTGGTCGGCACCGACAGCCACACCACGATGATCAACGGCCTGGGCGTGCTCGGCTGGGGCGTCGGTGGAATTGAAGCGGAAGCGGCGATGCTGGGTCAGCCGATATCGATGCTCATCCCGGAGGTCGTCGGCTTCAAGTTCATCGGTCAATTACCAGAGGGCATCACGGCGACCGATCTCGTCCTCACGGTGGTCGAGATACTGCGGGCGCACGGTGTGGTGGGTAAATTCGTCGAGTTCTACGGCGATGGTCTGGATCAGATGCCGTTAGCGGATCGGGCAACGATCGCCAACATGGCGCCGGAATATGGCGCGACCTGCGGTTTTTTCGCCATCGACTCAGAAACGATCAACTATCTGCGTCTCTCGAATCGTCCGGCAGAGACGATCGCCCTGGTGGAAGCCTACGCGAAAGCCCAGGGTTTGTGGCGCTACAGCGGCGCCGAGGATCTGGTCTACACGGCCACCCTGGAGCTGGAACTGGCTAGTGTCGTGCCGAGTCTGGCGGGGCCGAAGCGACCGCAGGATCGCGTTGCGATGACGCAGATGCGAGCAGCCTTTGATGCGGCACTCGAGTTGCAGGGCCGGGCGAATTCTGCAGCAAAGCGCTATCCCGTGGCCGGTACGGACTACGACCTGGGTCATGGCGATGTGGTGCTTGCCGCCATTACCTCGTGCACGAATACCTCCAACCCGGCGGTGATGCTGGGCGCAGGGCTCGTGGCGCGCAAAGCAGCCGCACTAGGCCTTGCGGTCAAACCGTGGGTCAAAACGTCGCTCGCACCGGGCTCGAAAGTGGTGACGGAGTATCTGGAGAAGACTGGAGTGCAGGATGATCTCGATGGACTCGGTTTCAATCTCGTTGGCTACGGCTGTACGACCTGTATCGGTAATTCGGGGCCGCTGCCGGCGCCGATATCTGCGGCGATCGATGCGGGCAATCTTGTGGTTGCATCGGTTCTTTCGGGCAACAGAAATTTCGAAGGGCGCGTGCATCAGGAGATTCGCACGAACTGGCTCGCCTCGCCGCCTCTGGTGGTGGCGTACGCCATTGCCGGGACGACGCGAATCGATCTCGCCAGTGAGCCACTCGGTCAGGATGAAGCCGGCAACGATGTCTTTTTGAAAGATATCTGGCCGAGCAACCAGGAGATTGCGGATATGGTGGCTCGTGTGTCCGCTGACATGTTCGCCCGGCAGTATGGCGATGTGTTTACCGGACCGGAGGCCTGGCAGGCGATCGATGTCGAGGACTCCGGAACTTACGGATGGGAAAACTCGACCTACATCAAGCAACCGCCATTCTTCAGCGTGGGTGAAGATCTGGATCAGCCGGTGACGGTTGAGGGTGCGCGGATTCTAGTGCTGCTCGGCGATTCGGTGACCACCGACCACATCTCGCCAGCCGGGGCAATTCAGGCAGACAGCCCTGCAGGACATTATCTTCAGCAGCATGCCGTCGATGTGGTCGATTTCAATTCCTATGGCTCGCGTCGCGGCAATCACGAAGTCATGATGCGCGGCACCTTTGCCAACACCCGGATTCGCAACGAGATGGTGCCTGGTACCGAAGGCGGCTACACCCGGCACATCCCCAGCGGTGACGAGTTGAGCATTTACGATGCGGCGATGCGCTATCAGGGTGAAGCAACGCCGCTGGTGGTGATCGCGGGCAAGGAATATGGCACTGGCTCGAGTCGCGACTGGGCGGCAAAAGGCACCCGCCTGCTTGGCGTCAAGGCGGTGGTGGTCGAAAGCTTCGAACGAATACACCGTTCAAATCTCATCGGTATGGGCGTGCTACCGCTGCAATTCAAAGAGGGTGACAGCCGTAAGAGTCTCGGTCTTACCGGCGATGAAATCATCGACGTGAGACTGCCTGACGGAGTTACCGAGGTTACACCGCGGCAGGACATGATCGTGCAGGTGAAGAAATCCGATGGTTCAACCCGTGAAGTCACAGTGCTGAGTCGCCTGGATACAGACAACGAGATCGCTTACTTCAAGAGCGGTGGCATTCTGCAGTACGTGTTGAACAACCTCGTGAAGGCCGCCGCCTGAGGCACGACGCAACGATTGCCGAACGCCTGTCGGTGCCGCCGGCGGGAGTCATCTTTGACATGGATGGCTTACTGCTCGATTCCGAGCGGCTGGCACGCGACGCCTTCGCGCAAGCTTGTGAGCAATCGGGTTGGCAAGCCGACATGACGGCGTACATGCGCTGCATCGGTTCGACTTACGAGACGACGCAACGCATCCTGCTCGAAGCGTATGGCTCGGATTTTCCATACGCGGACGTGGAACGCCGCTGGAGCGAGATCTACCATCGGCGCATTCATGCCAAGCCGGTAGCGTTGATGCCGGGAGTGATGGCGTTGCTCGACCATCTGCACGCAGGCGAAATCCCGCTGGCGCTGGCTACATCGACCCGCAGGCCCACCGCAGAAGTCAAACTCGAGCAGGCGGGGCTTGCGGACTATTTTTGTCACACGGTTTGTGGTGGCGAAACACCGCGCGGTAAGCCCCATCCGGACCCTTATCTGGCCGCGGCAGGGTGTCTGCAGCTGGCGCCAGAGCAGTGCTGGGCGATTGAAGACTCGGAAAATGGCGTGCGGGCAGCGCTTGCGGCCGGTTGTCAGGTGATACAGGTGCCCGATCTCGTGATTCCCGGCGCTGAGATGAGAGCGCTCGGCCACGTCATAGTGTCGTCGTTGCTGGATGTGCTTGGCTGGCTCGAAGAGAAATAGATACCAAGTGAACCAGCGCACATTCGGAACTAATGATTTGTTGTGTAATCCTATGTGAGTGCATTTTGCCACCTGCGTCGACACTGGCAGTCGGCAAAGATGCAACCGGAACTACGCAACAGGTAACCCTGCAGTCTCAAAGTTGTTTTCCTCGAGAGGGAAATTTTGAAGTGATAAATCGGACAGAGTCACGACTCATTGCGCAAGATCGTCGTAATCAGGCGCGCAAGAAACCGCGAAGAACACACGTTCCACTGCCTGTGAAACTCAGCGCACCCCCGAAACGGCTGCAGTAAGCCATCTCCGGGAGTGGCGCGACCGACGAAAAACAGCGCGACCGACGAAAAACAGCGCGACCGACGAAAAACAGCGCGACCGGCTAAAGAAAACCGGCTGGCTATAGATACAAGGCACTCAGGACCCAGGTCAGGGTGAGCCACATCAGAATGCTCAGCGGTACGCCGACTTTGACGAACTCTCCGAAACTGTAATTGCCGGCACTCATCACCAGCAGATTGGTTTTGTAGGCCATGGGCGTTGCGTAGCTCATGTTGGCGCCGAATAGAACCGCCAGGACAAACGGCTCTGCAGGCAACGCCAGCTGTTGGGCGATGCTTATCGCGATGGGGGTACCGATCACTGCCGCTGCATTGTTGGAGATCACGTTCGTCAACACGGCGAGCAGAAACATCAATGCGGAGAGAATAACGGTCGGGCTCGCACCGAAAGTGGCTGCCAGAAACACCGAGGTGATGAAATCCGTCGCCCCCGTTGCGACCAGGCCGTAGCCGAGGGCAAGACTGGCCACGACGACAAAGTAAACTGACGGCGAGATGGCTCGAATCGCCGCACCCAGATTCAGGCATCGAGTCAGCAGCATCAACGTGGCACCGACGGTGGCGCTGACCGCTATGGGCATGATCCCGGTGGCAGCGAAGACAACCACGGCCGCCAGAATCGCCAGTGCCAGCCCGGCTCTTTTGGTTTTCGGCAGCTCAACACTGGCATCGATCACCAGGAACTCCGTGCTGCGTTTAAGTACGCTGATCTGCTCGCGCGAGCCCTGCACGAGGAGAATATCGGCCGGCTGCAGAATCACTTCCTGAATGTCCTCACTCGGCCGCCAGATATCCTTGCCGGCGCGATGCAGGGCCAGTACGGCGAGCTGGTAGCGGTCCAGAAAGCGGGCAAATCTCAGATTGGTCCGGTCGAGGGACGATCCCTGCACCACCGCGATCTCTGCCAGCATCTGATTTTCGGCCGACAGCGGGTGTTCTTCGTCGACCACATGGTCTTCGGAGTACAGGCGTGCACCCAGAGCCTGCTCGAACGCCTTGAGGTGTTGTGGCGTGTCGCGCACCCGCAGCGAGTCGCCAGCGCGCAGGGTCGCATCCGGCAGCGGCATGATGAATGCTTCGCCACGCCTGATACGCACCACGTTCATGCCACCGCCAGTGGCGGACTTGGCATCCGCCAGTGTTTTGTCGATCCACGGCGAGCCCTCATCGATGTGCAGGCGTGCATCGAACAGTCGAGGAGAGGCGTTGTCGAGTTCGATCGAGCGGGGCGGCAGCAGTCGCGGTGCGATCAGCCACAGGTAAAGAATCGCGACGCCACCAGCGATTGACGCGGGCAACACGAAGTCGAACATGCCGAAACGCTCCATCCCCAGATCCTGCGCAACGCTGACGACGAGCAGATTGGTTGAGGTACCTATGGTGGTCGCCATCCCGCCGACCAGCGTTGCAAAACCCATCGGCATGAGTACGGACGCAGCCGAAGTGGATGTGCGCAGACAGACACCGATGAGAATGGGTAGCAGCAAGACGACGATCGGGGTGTTGTTGACGAACGCGGAAAGTACGGCGCCAACCACCAGGGTCGCCAGGAATGAGACAAACGGCGCGCGTCCCCACATCCGGCCGAGAAACCGGCCAACCGGCTCGAGTGCGCCGGTACGGACAATTCCCTGACCGAGCACCATCAGTGCACAGACCGCGATCAGCGCTTCGTGGGCGAAGCCGTTGAAGAAGTCGGTGGGTTCGATGGTGGCATAGGGGAACAGCGAGAACCCGGCGGCGAGAAGCGCAATCAATCCCAGGCTGGAAAGTTCCAGTGGTATCCGCTCGCGGGTAAACAGCCACAGCGCGACCACGGTTAGCAGCATGACGGCAATCGCATGTGCGTTGGGCGCGGTCATGAGTTCAGGCATTGGCACAACCGCTGCGGACGTTATGAATCAAAGACTGGTCTACGGTTTCCTGGAGTCGCCAGTGTAACTCGAAATCGCGCTCGCACGCCTGCCGTTCAGGCGGCCCCTTGGCGGACGCGAAGATTGCCGGGGGTGCTTGAGTGCTCAGTGAAGATTTTTACCGAATCACTCTTACCGGATCAGGCTTACTGGATCAGGGTCTCGCGCGTATCCGGCAGGTTCTCCACCAGTGCGATCTGGCGTGACAATCCGATGTAGTCCAGCAGAATGTTGCCCGTTTCAACTTTGAGGGCATCGTCGGCTGGATCTTCTTCTGCATCATCATCGATCGCCGCTTCGCGCAACTCATCGAGTGCATCGAGCGATTCCACGGCGGGTTCGCCTTTCGCGACGCGGAGCGTATTTTCCAGCTGCAGGCGCCACCGGTCCTCTTCCGACTTTTCTGCCTCGCGTTCTTTTTCGTTCAGCGAGATGTGAGATCTGCGCGCATGTACTTTGTTTTTCTGTACGAGTTCGCGCAGGTAGACAAAATCGGGTTGATCGAAAACGCGTTGCCGATGGCGATCCTGCAATTCGCCGAGGAGTGGCTGAATTCGGTTCGTGTGGGGATAAACGGCCGGCTGGATTGTGTCCCAGGGCATGGCGTCATCGAGCGAGCTTTCACCAATGCGCTCGGTATCGTAGATCTCTGGATATTTGATGTCCGGCAAAATGCCCTGGTGCTGGGTGCTTTGTCCCGAGACACGGTAAAACTTGGCTGCGGTTATCTTCAGCTGTCCGCGATTGAGCGGAACCAGCGTCTGTACGGTGCCTTTGCCGAACGTCTGGCTGCCGATGATGATGCCGCGTTCGTAATCCTGAATTGCACCGGCAAAAATTTCCGATGCCGATGCCGACAGACGGTTGACCATCACCGCCAGTGGACCTTCCCAGGCTGCAATATCATCGGTATCGGAATAGACGTTGGCGCGCCGGCTGGCGGACTTCACCTGCACCGTCGGCCCCGACTTGATGAATAGCCCGGTCAATGTATCGGCCTCCTGGAGAGAACCGCCGCCGTTGTTTCGCAGGTCTATGATGAGGCCATCGATGCCTTCTTCTTTCAGCTCATCGATGAGCCGGTGAACGTCGCGGGTTGTGCTTTTGTAGTTGGGTTCGCCCTGTTGGATGGCTTTGAAATCGACGTAGAAAGTCGGCACTTCGATGATACCGATCTTGTGTGTCTGACCGTTGCGGGTGAGTTCGAGAATTTGCTTCTTAGCGGCCTGCTCTTCGAGTTTGACCGTACTGCGGGTGATCTCGATGACCTTGCTCGCATCATCCTCTGCTGCGTGCGGAATGATTTCCAGGCGCACGAGCGAGCCCTTGGGTCCACGGATGAGTTCAACCACGTCATCCAGGCGCCAGCCGACCACGTCGATCAGTGGTCCGGTATCACCCTGGCCGACGCTCACGATGCGGTCTGCAGGTTGGATCAGTCCGGATTTGTCGGCAGGCCCCGCGGGGACGAGTTCTACCACGGAGGTGTACTCGTCTTCGTTGCGCAGCACCGCACCGATCCCTTCGAGTGAGAGTGACATGTTGATGTTGAAGTTCTGCGACGTGCGTGGCGAGAAATATTGCGTATGTGGGTCATAGGTACGTGCGAACGCGTTCACATAGATCTGGAACGCATCTTCGCTTTTGGTCTGATTTGTCTGCTTGAGACGATTCTGGTAACGCTTGGTGAGCAGCGTTTCGATCTCGTCGAGTGGTTTGCCGTTGAGTTTCATGGACAACACAGACGCCTTCAGGCGCTTGCGCCACAACTCGTCGATTACCGCTTCATTGGCCGGCCACGGTGAGTTTTCGCGGTCGATCTCGACGTAATCGGCGAGATTGAAATCGATGCTGGAGAGCCCTTTGTCGAGTTCTGCGAGAAGAAATTCCAGGCGATCTCGGAGTCGTGCCTGGTAGGTGTTGAAGATTTCGAACGCAGGTTCCAGGTTACCCCTGATGAGTGCGTCATCCAGGCGGTAGCGGTGCTTTTCGAGCGCCTGTACATCCTCTGCCAGAAAGTACATTTTCGCGCTGTCGAGCATGTTGAGGTAATTTTCGAAGATCTGGCTGGAGGTCTGGTCGTCCAGCGGCTTCTTCAGGTAATGATTGTGGCGTAGCTGTTCGACAATCGTCAGGCTGGTACGGGGATGCACATCGAGTGGCGAGAGGTTTACGAATTCCGGAATCGTCGCCAGCGCGACTTGCGGTGCCGGCACGGAATCTACGACGTCTGCTGCGTTAGCAGGCAACGGCCAGATGCTGATCGCGCCGATCGCGGCAAGAGTCGCGACGCCTGCGGCCTCTCTCAAGCTCTGTGTTTTCCAACATTTCGTATTGCGCATGTGTGTTGCTGTCCCCCTTAGCGGGTGATACCTATTTGGTTCTGCACGTCCTGTGTGAGCATCCGTGACTGTTAAGGACCACGCCGTAAGATGCTGCGTTGGCCGTCCGGTCGCCTTCATTAGCCGCGCTCGTTAGTCGCGGTGGTCCATCGCCGTCATTATCGGGCATCCGGCAATCGATCGCCTCATTATCGCCCTCGCGCGTCATATTGTTTCATAAAGGCCGTCATCTGCCCTTTATGTCACCACAACTGGTAATTAAGATGCGTGACCTCGCAGTAGGTTCCCCCAAACCTGCTGCCGAGACTATCCAAATCCCGTATTGGGTACTATGAACAGAATGTAACCCGGTGTTCCGGTAATGAGCAACTGTGATGAGGAGCATCGCATGATGCCATTCGGCAAAAAATCGACTGGATCAACAAAATTAACGGCTCTGCTGGCGCTGACAGGTGTGCTCGCAGGCGCCGGCTGTGACCCGTCTGCCGGACAAACGGCCGACATTGAGGCTGCCGCCGGTGCGGCGCCCGCGGCAGAAGCGAGTGCGTCCGTGCAGGCGCTCATGGCCGAAAGACAAGCTGCCATCGCCCAGCGCGGCCAGGACAATCTACACAAAGGCGCTGACTTCCTGGAGACAAACGGTACCCGCGACGGCGTCGTGACTTTGCCTTCAGGCCTGCAGTATGAGGTGCTTAACGCTGCCGAGGGTGCGCGGCCTGCGGCCACCGCCACGGTGACAACCCATTATCACGGAACTCTGATCGACGGCACGGTTTTCGACAGTTCTTACGAGCGCGGTGAACCTGCCAGCTTCCCGCTGAACGGCGTGATACCTGGCTGGACACAGGCGCTGCAGCTGATGGCGGTTGGTGCGAAGTGGCGCTTGTTCATCCCGCCGACGCTCGCCTATGGCGCCGCGGACAAAGGCTCTATCCCCGCGAACTCGACGCTGATTTTCGATGTCGAATTGCTGGAAATTCAGGCCGCCCACTGAGTCGGGGGGTGCTGCGCAAAGGCTCCCTGCACGCTGCTAGTCGGGCTCGACGATCACCCCGAGGGGTTCGAGCAGCCACAATGTCTGGGCCGGCGTTATCCTTGCGCCCGTCATATCGACTTTACGCGGATCGAGATTGTTGAAGAGCGCGCCGCGCAGGTCTGCACCTCTGAGACTGACCGCTGTGCCGCTGATGTTACTGAGATCCGACCCGGTGAACGTCGCTTCATCCAGCACACAGTTGTGGATGGCCGCTTCGATCATTCGGCACTGCAGGAAGCTGCAGCCTTTGAGGTAGGTGTTGCTGAGGTTGCCGTAAGCGAAATTGCAGCCCTTCATCGTGAAAGCAGCGAGTTGCGACCGGGCACCGACGGGCAGCCTAAAATCGCTGCCCGTGAGATCCACTCCCTGAATCTGACAGTTGTGGAACTGCAGATCGTAGCTGCGGGTGTTGCTGAAGTTGGCCGCCGTCAGATCACAATGTTCGAACCGGACCTCGCGTAGATTGGCGAACGCGAAGTCCACGGATGCGTCGGTGTCGGGCGAGAACGCAGTACAGTGGCTGAATGTGGCAGCCGCCAGGTCGGCGCCGCGAAAGCTGCAGCCGACCAGCGTACAGTCGTTGAACACTGCACCGCCGAGCTCCTGCTGATCGAAGGATTGCCCGCTGAGATCCGTATGTTCGTAGAGCGGTAGAGCGGATTTAGCCATCGGGCTGACTGTAGCGCCTGCAGCAACATGATGTACAGTTGGCGAATCAATCGCGGGATATTGCGTACATGGTCGATTCCCTGCTGACAACGAACCGGGTAAAAAAGAGCCGACTTGGTCGCACGATTGTTCTCGGCACCGTGGCGGTTGCGTTTTCGATCATCTGGCTGGCGGACAGCTGGGGAGTCGATCGCGCAGAGCTGTGGAATTACCTGCTGACCAGCTTCCTCTTCGTGGGTGTGTTTGTGGTGGTGGGTGTGCTGGCGGGCCTGCTCGTCTGGCTCGTCAGGAAACTCTCGCGCTGAAACTCTTGCTCCTAACGGGTGCCCGTCCGGAATAGTCGAATCCGAAGCCAGTGAGCGGCGCGGTCACCATCAAACGGGGGTGCAGGATTTTCTGGCCAGGAACTAAGGCAGATCCGTGAAAAAGCGATCGAAGCGGGGTGTGTAGTAGTTGTCGTAGTCCAGTGAGAAAGCAACGGTCCGCGCACGGCCGAGGATGCGCTCCCGGCTTATTAAGCCGATAACCCGCGAATCCCGGGAGTTGTCACGATTGTCGCCCATCATCATGTATTTTCCGGCGGGCACCTCGATTGGCGCAAAGCTGCTGCCCGTGCGTGCGTAAGCGGTATCGTGCAGCATGATGGTTCGCTGACGGCCGAGAATGGTCTCCTGGAAGAACTGATAACGATGCGCATCCTGCACCGGGATTTGCGCGATGCTCGCCGCGTCGAGTGGTGTGTAAACCGCGCGCTCGCCGTTGATCGTGAGCACGTTGGTGTCGAGCGCGATCACGTCGCCGGGGATGGCCACGATACGCTTCACCAGCAAACGATCATCTTCCGGTGACGGAAAGGTCACGACGTCGCCGCGTTGTGGATCCTTCCAGCTGGCGATGCGCAGCAAGGTAAAGGGCACCCGCAGATCGTAGGCGAGTTTGTCGACGATGATCCGGTCACCGACATAGATCGACGGCACCATCGAGGCGGAAGGAACCTGATTCCAGTCCGCAACAGCCGAGCGAAACACGAGCATGACCGCGATAAAGAGAATGAATGTGCGCCATTCGCGCCAGAGGGTTTGTATTCGTGACATTCAATTGTTGCCTTGGGGAGTGTTGATGCCGGGTCAAACCGGTTTTTGCGATTCGAACTCTTTGAGTTTGTCGGAACTGGCGGTCGTCTGGAACTGCTCTTTCCAATTGCGGTAGGGCATGCCGTAGACCAGCTCACGGGCGGCTTCGTAATCCATTTCGATGCCAGCTTCCTCGCAGGCGGCCACGTACCACTTGGATAGACAGTTCCTGCAGAAGCCGGCCAGATTCATGAGGTCGATGTTCTGCACGTCCTTGTTGTCATCGAGGTGCTTGACGAGACGGCGGAAAACGGCGGCTTCGATTTCAATATTCTGCTTAGCGTTGTCCATGTCGTTATCTAGTCGTTATCTGTGGCGTTAGGCAGGGTGGCTTGCAGCGCAATGGTACCCAAGCTTGCCGGCGTGCGATAGCCACAAAGCTATGCTTCAATTAGCCGGCCTTTTCGTAGATTGAGTCGAGTTTTTCCGGTGACTGACCTCCTTTTGGACCCGCAGATCTGGGTCGCTTTCGGTACGCTGACCGCGCTTGAAATCGTGCTTGGAATCGACAACATCATTTTCATTTCGATCATCACGAGTCGCCTGCCGGTGGCTCAGCAGGCCCGTGGCCGGTTTCTTGGCCTCACGCTTGCCATGGTCATGCGGATTGGTCTTCTGCTGTCGTTGACCTGGGTGATGGGACTGACCAGCGATCTCTTCAGCGTACTCAATGAAGGTATTTCAGGTCGCGATCTCATCCTGCTGCTGGGCGGTGCGTTCCTGATGGCGAAAGCGACTCGTGAAGTCCATAACTCGCTGGAAGGGGAGGCGCACGGGGGTCGCTCGCCGAGATCGGTCAGCTTCCTCGGCGTCATGCTGCAGATCGCGGTGATCGACGTGGTGTTTTCGCTGGATTCGGTGATCACGGCGGTCGGCCTCGTGCAGCGGGTCGAGGTGATGATCGCCGCGATAGTCTGCGCGGTAATCGTCATGATGTTGGCAGCGACGGCGATCAGTCGCTTCGTCGAGGATCATCCGACGATCAAGATGCTGGCCCTTTCGTTTCTGATTCTGATCGGTCTTACGCTCATGGGCGAAGGTCTGGATTTCCACACGCCAAAAGGTTACATCTACTTTGCGATGGCGTTTTCATTCGGCGTGGAAATTCTCAACATTCGCGCCAAGCGCAAACGTAACGATCCTATCCGCCTGCGCAAAACCCAACTGGCCGATCTGGTCAATGACGGCGTCAGCGAACTGCGCTGAGAGGCGCTGAATGCCGGCGGGCCGTGCTGCATTCAGTTAACGCAGATCCTGTTGCTTGCGCTCAGCGGGGCTTATCCCGCAGAAACGTCCAGCGATCGCCACGGGATTGTGACTCGCTGTAGTAATAACCGGCGACGTTGAACTCTTTGAGGGCCTTCAGCGTTGAGATCCTGTTTTCTACAATATAACGGGTCATCAGGCCACGAGCTTTCTTGGCGTAGAACGAAAGAAATTTGTAGCGGCCGTTTTTCAGGTCCTTGAAGTTGGGTGTAATGATCCGTGCCTCGACCTTTGCCGGATTGACGACACCGAAATACTCATGGGAGGCCAGATTGATCAGGATGGGTCGTTTTTGTGTGCTCAGCACTTCGTTGAGAGCGTCGGTAACCTTACTGCCCCAGAAGTCGTAGAGATTGCGTCCCTTGCCGGTGGTGAGCTTCGTACTCATCTCCAGGCGATAAGGCTGGATGAGGTCCAGTGGCTTGAGAATTCCGTGCAAGCCGGAAAGTATGCGCAGGTGATTTTGTGCCCAGGCGAGATCGCGTGGCGAAAACGACTCGGCCTGCAGGCCCAGATAAACGTCTCCCTTGAATGCCAGTGCGGCAGGTTTTGCGTTATCGCGATCGAATGGCGTTTGCCATTCGGCGTAGCGCCGATAGTTGATGTCAGCAAGATTGCTGCTGAGATTCATCATCTGGGAAATATCAGCCGGAGACTTGTTGCGCAGGATCTTGATAAGCTGTTTTGATTCGTCGAGAAAAACTGGCAGGCTGTATTTGGCGCTGATTGATGGCGCTTTGAAATCCAGTCTTTTGGCCGGGGAAATGACAGCTAACATTGACGGCTTCCAATCCCGAGAATGCGAACAAGTGTAACGGAAATTTTGTGGAAATCATCGGTCGAACTGACATTGGCAAGGTTCGTAAGAACAACGAAGACTACATCGCCTGTGACGAGTCGAAGGCAATTGCCGTGCTCGCCGACGGCATGGGTGGTCTCGATGCGGGTGAGGTTGCCAGTCAGACAGCCGCCGATGAGATCCTCGCTGTGTTGCTGGCGTTAAATGAGATCACGGAAGACGACGTGTTCGCGGCAATGGCCGCGGCCAATGAGAAAGTTTTCAGGTTGGCGCAGTCGCCACGCGGCACATCGAACATGGGTACTACGCTTGTGGTCTGGGTGAAGGCCGAACGCGGACAATGTTTCGTTGCCCATGTTGGGGATTCCCGCGCGTATCGCCTGCGCGGCTCAAAGCTCATCGCACTGACATCTGATCACTCGCTCGTGCAGCAGATGGTCGATCAAGGCATGATTTCCGAAAGCGAAGCACTCGTTGCACCCAACCGCAATGTGGTCACTCGTGGAATTGGACTTGCCGCCGAGGTGGCTGCGGAAGTTCACTCCTGTCTTTACAGTGCAGGGGATATTTTTCTGCTCTGCAGTGATGGCTTGTCGGACATGATTTCAGACAGTCAGATTGAGGCGATACTGCAGCAGCATTCGACCGATCTGGAACAGGCCGCGAGCGAACTCATCAATGCGGCCAATGATGAGGGTGGTGGTGACAACGTGTCGGTTGTTCTCATACGCCCATAGGATTGAAGCGCGGTATAATCGGGCTCGATAAATTTGCGGAACGGATCGTGTCGCTACAGACCATCATCAACGACAAACTCCTCGGCCGGTTTGATTTGCAGCATCTGGATGTGAGCAATGAAAGTTCCGGCCACAATGTGCCTGCGGGGTCACAGACGCACTTCAGAGTCGTCCTGGTTTCTGCAGACTTTGCAGACATGCGGCCGATTGCCCGCCACCGGGCGGTTCATGAGGTGCTAGCCGAGGAACTCGCCGGGGGCGTACACGCCCTGGCCGTCCATACCTATACCGAGACAGAATGGCGCGCACGCTTCGGCAACGCGCCACTGTCACCACCCTGCCTCGGCGGTAAGGCAGATGAAGGGGCCGCAGACGAGGCAGGTGCGTGAGGGTCCTGACGTTCTATAAATTCGTTGCGCTCAACGACCTCGACGTGCTGCGCGAATCGCTCGCGCACAAGGCGGCGCGAGGTTCGTTACAAGGCACGATCCTGCTGTCCGCGGAAGGAATCAACGGCACGCTCGCCGGCGCGCAGGCTGCGCTGCAGAAGTTCAGCGAGCAGCTGCTGGTGGTTGAGCCCTTTGCCGGGATGGCGTGCCGGTACTCGTCTGCCGATGCGGACAATCCGGTGTTTTACCGTCTGAAGGTCCGGCTCAAGCCCGAAATCGTCGCGCTTGGCGTGGCGGGCGTCGATCCAGCCCAGCGCACGGGCGTGCACGTGGACGCCGCCGGCTGGAACGCGCTGCTCGCCGACCCGGACGTTGTGGTGATCGATACGAGAAACGACTACGAGGTCGCGATCGGCACGTTCCCCGGTGCGCGCGACCCGGCAACGCAATCCTTTCGCGAATTTCCCGACTACGTGGCGGCGAACCTCGACCGGCAGCGAGACACAAAGATTGCAATGTTCTGCACGGGTGGCATCCGCTGCGAGAAAGCCTCGGCTTACCTGCTGGCGGAGGGATTCGAGGCGGTGTTTCAGCTCGATGGCGGCGTGCTCAACTATCTGGAGACAGTCGAGCAGGCGGACAACCGCTGGCAAGGCGAGTGCTTCGTGTTTGATCAGCGCGTATCCCTCGATGATCGGCTCACGGAGGGATCTTATGAACAATGCTACGCGTGCCGGCGGCCGCTCGATGCGCAGGCACTGGCATCGTTCGACTACCTCGAAGGGGTGAGTTGTCCGAACTGCATCGATGAACTCACCGAAGAGCGCCGAGCTGGTTTGCGCGAGCGGCTGCGGCAAGTCGGACTCGCCGCAGCACGCGGCGAGCGCCACATTGGAGCCACAGGTTCGTAGGGTGCCAGGCCACTCCGGCCCGGGCGAATTAAGAGTCGTGCAGCAGAGGTTGCAGGTACGCCCACAGCGTATCGAGCAGCATGGGTTGCGCCTGTGCTTTGGGATGGATGCCGTCGTCTTGCATCAGTTCCGGGATAAGCACGACATCCTCGAGCAGAAACGGCACCAGCTGTGAATCGGTGGCGACGGCGACATCCCTGAATAACTTTGCGAACTGCCGTGTGTAGCGCGGACCGTAGTTCGGCGGAATCTGCATGCCGACGATTAACACACGGCTTGTGTCACGTTGTGCGAGTTCCACCATCGCTGCCAGATTGTTCTGGATGCGTTCGATCGGATAGCCGCGCAGGCCATCGTTACCACCGAGTTCGATGATCACCAGTTGCGGATTATGCGTGTCCAGTGCCTTTGGCAGACGCGCCAGGCCACCCGCCGTGGTTTCGCCGCTGATACTGGCGTTGACCACCTGCCACGGTTGGCCGTTGCTCGACAGTCGATCCTCCAGCAGCGTCACCCAGCCTTCTTCGCGTTGAATACCATAGGCTGCGCTGATACTGTCGCCCATCACCAAAATCGTCGCGTTCGGTTGCGCTAGTGCCGAGCCCGCAAGCAGTGAGCCGGTCAGAGCCAGGATGAGTATGAATCGCGTTGTCATAAAAACCGTTGATGTCGACAAAATTGTGCCAACCGCTGAAGGCGAACTCACAATATTGGATGCCATCGATCTTGAAATCAACGCAGGAGAGGCCATTGCCATTGTCGGGGCATCCGGCAGCGGTAAGACCACGCTGCTCGGCATACTGGCGGGACTCGATCTGCCTTCCAGCGGTACCGTCGTGCTGGGCGGAGCTGAGCTAACGGCGTTGAATGAAGAAGAAAGGGCAATCGTCCGCGGCCAACAGGTGGGCTTCGTATTTCAGACTTTTCAGCTCCTGGGTAGCTTGACCGCATTGGAAAACGTCATGCTTCCGGGAGAGTTGCGCGGTGAGGCAAGTGCCGCAGAGGATGCGCGAGAATTACTCGTAAAAGTCGGTCTTGGCGCAAGGATGGGTCACTATCCGCGCCAGTTGTCGGGCGGTGAGCAACAGCGCGTTGCCATAGCGCGGGCGTTTGCGTCGCGGCCGAAAGTCCTGTTCGCCGATGAGCCGACGGGTAATCTCGACACGATCACTGGCGCGAAGGTGATCGATCTGCTGTTCGAACTCAACGAGGAGTTCGAGACCACTTTGGTGCTCGTTACCCACGATGACCGTATTGCGGGACGGTGTCAGCGGATCGTGGAAATTGATGCCGGGAGAATCGTCTCATGAACCTCTCCTTCGTGCTGCGCCTTGCGTGGCGCGACTGGCGCGGTGGTGAATTGGGCCTGCTGGTCATTGCCCTGATGGTGGCTGTTGGCACCGTGACCGCAGTCAGCCTTTTTGTCGACCGCCTGCATCAGGCGCTGATCGATGAGTCCTCTGATTTTCTGGCGGCGGACAGATACATCGGTAGCGGCCAGGCCATTCCGGATGATTTCAGGAATGCCGCTCTTGCCCGCGGTCTGGATATATCGGACACCATGCTGTTCCCGTCCATGGTTTTCGTCGGCGACGATAAAAATCAGCTGGTCAGCGTAAAGGCGGTCGATGGTGCATATCCGTTGCGCGGTACCCTGAAGACGGCGGATGTGCCCTTTACTCCCGGCAGTCCAACCACAGATCTTCCCGCGGCGGGTGAAGTCTGGTTGGACTCGAGACTGTTTCCGGCGTTGGGGGTGTCGCTCGGCGACACCATCGAGGTCGGATTTGCCGCCCTGCGGGTCGGTCGAGTACTCACTCAGGAACCGGATCGTGGTGGCAGCATGTACGATCTGGGGCCGCGCCTGCTGATGCGCATGGCCGACGTGCCGGCCACGCAGGTCGTGCAGCCGGGCAGTCGGATTTCCTACCGCCTGTTACTCCGCGGCGATGACGGTGCGCTCGAGGCGTTGAAAGACGAGCTGCCGCTGGAGCCGAATTTCTGGTGGCGCGGTATCCGGGAAAGCAGCCCGTCGATTGGCGCTGCACTGGATCGAGCCGAAAGTTTTCTGCTGCTTGGTGGCTTGCTCGGGGTACTTCTGGCAGGCGTTGCTGTGGCGCTGAGCGCGCACCGTTATGCCCGGCGGCATTATGATCACGTGGGGATTCTGAAAACCCTGGGTGCTACGCCAAATCAGATTCTCTTCGGCTATCTCATGCTGCTCTGCGCAATCGGCACCGTAGCGGTCACCCTCGGGCTCATCATCGGAGGTCTGTTGCATCTGGCGATCGTCAGCGTGCTGCAGAGCGTCATACCGATCGCTTTGCCGATGCCCAGCGCCCGGCCGTGGTTGCTGGGTGCCGCGACAGGATTCATCTGCGCGTTGGCGTTCGCGTTGCCACCGCTCATACATCTGCGGAACATCTCGCCGATGCGGGTCATCCGCAGGGATATCGGCGCCGCGCCGCCATCGCAGATTATCAGTTACGGTGCTGCTATTGCAGGGAGTCTCGGTTTGCTGGTCTGGTATAGCGGATCACTGCGACTGACGGCTTTTACGCTGGTGGGAACGCTGGGCGTGATGTTGCTCTTTGGTGTATTGGCAACATTGTTACTGAGAGGCGGCCGGGTGGTTGGCATGCAGGCAGGCAGTGGCTGGCGGCTGGCTCTTGCAGGACTGCAGCGTCGTCGACGCGAAAATATCGCACAGATCATGATCTTTGGCCTTGCGATCATGTTGTTGCTGGTACTTCTCCTGTTGCGCACGTCACTGCTCGATGAGTGGCGCAATCAGCTTCCCGACAACGCGCCGAATCATTTTATCCTCAACATTTCGCCGGACGATGTGGCCTCCATCGACTCGATGATCGCCAGTGTCAGCGATCAGCAGGGCGGGCTGTATCCGATAATCCGGGGCAGAGCGATCGAGGCCAACGGTATCGCCGCGGAGGAATGGGAGAAGCGCGTCCGGCCACAGGGTGGCGATGGGCCCAGGCTGCGTTCCGGCCGAAATCTCACCTGGGCAGCGCTGCTCCCCGCAGACAATACGATCGTCGATGGCCAATGGTGGAGCGCGGGTGAAACGCGTGCGCTGGTTTCCCTCGAAGACGATTACGCGCGCGACCTAGGACTATCTATCGGTGACACCTTAACTTTCGACATTGCCGGGGAAATCGTCGAAGTGGAAATCTCGAATCTGCGCCATCTGAACTGGGAAAGCATGCGGCCGAATTTTTTCATTATTTTCTCGCCGAGCGTTTTGCAGGATTTTCCGGCGACTTACATGACGAGCTTTTTTCTCGAGCCGGAGAAGAAACGTTTTCTCAACGATCTGCTTGCAAAACATCCAACGATTACCGTGATCGAAGTTGACGCCATCATCGAGCAACTGCGCAGTATCATCGCCCGGGTATCTCAGGCGGTCGAACTGGTCCTGACACTGGTGGTGGCGTCGGGCTGTCTTGTCCTGATCGCTAGCATTCAGGCAAGCCGTGATGCGCGGATGAGCGAACATGCGCTCATCCGGGTACTGGGCGGAACGCGTAAATTGATTGCCGGTTCGCTGGCAGTCGAATTTGGCGTACTCGGACTCTTTGCCGGTATTGTCGCCGTGGTGGGGGCGGAGGTCACGGTGGCCATCCTGCAATCACAGGTGTTTGAACTCGAGATGAGCGTACATCCGTGGCTGTGGCTGGTGGGTCCCTTCGCCAGTGCCGGTCTGATTCTGCTCGTGGGAATGCTGGGCACCCGCTCACTCATCTCAACACCCCCCATTATCGTGTTGCGCGGTTTGAACTGATGGCGCAGCCACGGGTAGCCAGGCAGCGCAAAGATGACTTTGCGGCGAACAAGCTGCAGAGGAAGCTGCGACGGCTGACAGGCAACGCGATCGTCGATTACGGCATGATCGAAGAGGGCGACCGCGTCATGGTGTGTCTGTCCGGTGGCAAAGACTCCTACACGCTGCTGGACATCCTGTTGAATCTGCAGCACAACGCGCCCATCGACTTCGAGCTGATCGCGGTCAATCTGGATCAGAAACAACCCGGCTTCCCGGTCGAGGTGCTGCCACGATATCTGGCGGATCTTGGCGTCGACTATCACATACTCGAAGAAGACACATACCGTGTCGTACAACGGCTCACGCCTGTAGGAAAGACGACCTGTCCAGTATGCTCGAGGCTGCGCCGCGGCATTTTGTACAGCTTCGCCAAGCGCATCGGCGCCAACAAACTGGCATTGGGGCACCATCTCGATGATGTGGTCGAGACCCTCTTTCTGAACCTCTTTCACGGTGGACGGCTCAAAGCCATGCCAGCGAAACTGAAAAGCGATGATGGGAAGAATATCGTCATCCGCCCTTTGTACTATTGCCGGGAAAAAGACCTGGCGCGATGGGCAGAACACCGACAGTTTCCGATCATTCCCTGCAATTTGTGCGGTTCGCAGGATAATCTGCAGCGCCAGGTCATCAAGCAGATGCTGCAGGACTGGGATGAGCGTACCCCGGGTCGAGTGGAAAACATTGCCCGCAGTCTGAGAAATGTGGTGCCTTCACATCTCGGCGATGGGGAGTTGTTCGATTTTGTGAGCCTCAGCGCAGATGCGGATTCGCTTGCGCTGGAGCTCTAGCAGCGTGTTTTTCAACACACTGCTACGCTTCGCCGAAGTCGGATTCTCTGAAGGGCACTTCGTCGCTCGCCAGGGCTTCGGTTGATTCCAGAACTTCGAGCAGCGCCACCTCAAAACTCTGGACGAGGCCGATGAGGTTTTTGTTGTCGCCCTCGGCAAGTGCAAGCTCCAGTGTTTTCGATGCCTCCTTGAGGCGCTTGGCGCCGAAACTGCCGGCCACACCGTGCAGATTGTGCGCCAGCCGCTCGGCTTCCTCGAACTGTTCCTGGGTGACAAAGTTGCGTACCTTGCCTCCGGCATCCCCATAGTAACGCCCGAAGTCACCCATCAGCTTGATCATCAGCTTGATGTTGCCGTTGTGACCGCGAATGGCTTCCGCCACATCGATGCCGGGCAGTCGGCGCAGAGGCAGGATACCAAGTGCTAAGTTGTCGACGCTCTCTGCGGGTTCTGCCTCGGCCGACCGATCGCTGGATCGTCTACCCAGATTGGGTTCTTCCGTGCCAGGTAGCATCGATGCGATTTCGTGCAACAGCAGATCGAAATCGATGGGCTTGGTGATGTAGGCATCACAACCAGCCTCCAAGGCGGCTGCTTTGCTGGTCGACAGCGCGTCCGCCGATACCGCGATAATCGGTAGGGTGAGTCCCTGCTCCCGTAGAATTCTGGTCGCTTCGATACCATCGAGTTGCGGCATGTGGATGTCCATCAGGATGATGTCATATTCTTCCGCCGTTGCCCGGGCGACCGCTTCGCGACCCGTTTCGGCGATGTCTATCTGAGCGCCGCCACGCTGCAGAAACTCAAGCGCAAGTTGCTGATTGATTGGATTGTCCTCGGCGACCAGTATTCTCTGGCCGTGCAACATGGTCATGCTCGGACGGCGTTTCTTAGTTTGTTCCGGGGCGCTGGCAGCCGGTTCTGGAAATTTCATCCGGGTGCTGAAGCTGAAACAACTTCCCACACCCGGCTCCGACTCGACGGTGATGTCTCCGCCCATCACTTCGACGAGCCGCTTACAGATGGTCAGGCCCAGACCGGTACCGCCGTAGCGGCGGGTGGTCGATGTCTCAGCCTGCTCGAAGGATTCGAACAGGCGTGGTTGCTGGTCTTCGCTGATGCCGATGCCGGTATCGGATACTGCCAGTCGCAGGATGATGTCGGGTGGCTCGATTGCCTCGACTTCGACGGTGATTGTCACCGTGCCTGATTCGGTGAATTTGACGGCATTGCCGACGAGGTTGACCAGTACCTGTTGCAGACGCAATGCATCGGCAGTCACGATGCCATCTTGCGGAAAGTCTGGATGAGAGTGGCTGTTGTCGAGGACCTCAAAGGTCAGGTTGCGCCGCCGCACTTCCGTGCGGAACAGTCTTTCGACCTCGGCGAAGGTGTCCGCGAGTTTGAACGGCCTCTCTTCGAGATACAATTTGCCCGCTTCTATCTTGGAAAAATCGAGTACGTCGCTGACCAGAGCCAGAAGATTTTCACCAGCTTTTCTGATTGATGTCAGATATTCGTGCTGCTTGCGGTTCAGGTTGGTGTCGAGCGTGAGTTTGGAGAAGCCGACAATCGCGTTCATCGGCGTGCGAATTTCATGACTCATGTTTGCCAGAAACTCGCTCTTGGCCTGAGTTGCGGCTTCCGCGATCTGTCGTTGCTTGTCCGCCTGGTCGCGTTCGATACGCTCGGAGATATCGATCAGAGAACCGTCGATGAAATCGCCAAGATCCGGGTCGTGGGTCAGGCGCGCGGTCAGAGCCATCCAGAATTTCCGGCCGTCACGAGTGACACCCTGAGCTTCGAAGCCGTTGACCAGTCGCTGATCTTCGAGTTGCGAGAGAAACTGCCCGGCCTGCTCGTTCTGCAGGAACACGCGGTCGATCAGATCCCGGTATTCATCGAGCAACTGATGGATGTCGTCAAACCCGAGAACGCGCGCGAGTGTTGGGTTGGCGCTGAGCAGGATGCCATCCGGATTGATTCGAAAGAGACCTTCGATGGCGTTTTCGTAGAGCGCGCGGTATTCATCCTGGGTTGACTGCAGGTCGGCATAGAGCCTGGCGTTTTCGATGGAAATCGCTGCCTGGGAAGCCAGCAGGGCCAGTACTTCGACGCGCTGCTCCGTAAACACGCCCGTCAACCAGCGGTGTTCCACATAGAGTAGTCCGGTAATGTCTCCGCGATGAATGATCGGCAGGCATAAGACACTCAAAGGCTGCAGACGCTTGATGTAGGTGTCCTGGGTAAATACGTCTTCCTGTGTGGCGTCGCTTAGCACCAACGGTTGTTTGGTACGAGCGACGAATTGCAGAATGCTCTCCGGGACATCATCGGACGCCTCCAGCGGCACGGGCGGACTGACCCGGTGTGTCGGTCCGCCATCCACCGAGGCGATTGCTTCGACGTACAGGCGCCGATCGTGTGCGAGCAGCATGCAGGCTTTCTGAGCTCCCGCATGTTCGAGCGTCAGGCGCAGCAATTTCGTCAGTACGTTATCAAGCTGGATCTCTCCGGAGATCGTCTGCGCTGCGCGCAACACGGTCGTGGTGTCGACGATCCTTTCATTGAGCTCGGTGCTTTCGAAGCTCGCCGTCTGGGATTGGAAGTCGCGTACGGTGAGGTCCGCTAGATCTCCGACGCTCAGCGCACTTGCGCGAGTCGCCACTGGCACATCCGACAGCAGCGAGTGAAATTCGCGCTCGAGCTGGTTGGCTTTCGCGATCGCCCCCCATCGCAGGTACGCCTGATAGGCATTGCGCGCAAACAGGGTAGAAAAATCTGCCCGACCTTTTGCCTCGCAGGCGCGTGCGGCGAGTTCGTAGGCCAGCGCTTCATCATTGGCCAGTCCCTGGCGCCTGGCAGAATCTGCGGCGCGTTCGAAGATTTCCAGCGCGCGGGTGGTTGCGCCGTTTTTCCAGGCAATTTCGGCCTGCAGTATCAGTCGCTTGGGTTCAGCATGCGGTGCACCGGCATCCTGCCAGCGTTTGAGCTGACGCAGGCTGCGCTCGGTGCGCCGCTGTCCCTCGCGGGTGCCGGAGCGCAGGCCGACGAGGCCTTCGGCGAAGCGATAGATGATGAGCAGCGGTGATCCGGCTAACGCCTCTGCGTAGCGGTCGGCGAGTTCGAGAATGTTCGCCGCGCCCTGGAAGTCGTTGAAGAGTGTTGCGTAGTACAGTCGCAATACATAGACATAGCCGTGCGCCACCGCATCTTCGGTATTGGAAATGCTGAGATCACCCTGGTCCGCGTTGGCCGCAACATCACTCTCGCCGAGCAGACTGCCGACGATCTGCGCAACAAAACTGGCGATGTTGAGATCCGTCACGTGCTGAAACGTCGCGATCTTGTCGATCTGCTGGCTCAACTCGCGTTTGAGTGAGCCGAGTTCCATACCGCGCACCAGGGCGTTTGTGGCGTAGAACGCGCTTGCGCTTGCAGCGAATTCAAAGTCCTGCAGCGCCATGCTGGCACTGATGTTGTCCGTCAGAGAACCCAGTGTCTGATCGAGATTGCCGAACCATGGATCGACCAGACCGTTCAGTAAGGTAACCGCGCGGGTGGCAAATGCTTCGCCCTGAAACTGGTCGGCCAGCGCCCGTGCCTCCATGGCGTAACGCCGGGCGCGACCTGTGTGACCGTTGGCGATTGCGACAACGGCTCTTGCGGCATAGACGAAAGCGACTTCTGCGCAGTAGCCGTGTCTGGCGGCGCGGTGTAATGCGTCGTCTGTGTACTCGGCGAGTCCCGTGCTGCCGAGATGGTAGCTTGCGTGCAGCAGGTAGCCGACGAAACGCAGCGCCTGATGCAGCTTGAGATCCTCGAGCACGGGTGCAGGTTTGGCTGCCGTGGCCGGCGCCGGACGCAGCCGGCGCAGAGTTGCGCGCAGAAGTGCGTGCAGCGGCTGAACCTCGGAACTTGGCGGTGAGTAACCCAGGTCGACGAGTGCTGCCAGGGCAAGATCGCGTGCCTCGATCAGATGATTCTGCACGACGGCCGCGCGCACTTTGATCTCCTCGAGTGCACTGTTGTGCGCGGGTGCTGCGCTGAGAACTCGCGACAACTGTTCGAAATCGCCGCAGAAAAATGCGGCTTCAGCCGCACACTGACACAGGTCCAGGTACAGCGGTTCCTGCTTGGCTGGCTGGTCGTCGATGAGCGAAAGGCCACTGCGAGAAAATTTGTACGCTTGCTGGAAGGCGCTCTGGGACAGGTTTTCGCGGGCGGCGAGAAGATTGTAGTGGGCGTTCTGCCGCCGCCGTTCCGCGGACATGTCGGTAGGGTCGGTGGCGGCATTCAGGTGCTCGGCTATCTGCAGCACTAACCTGCCGCTGGGTCGACGTTGCGCCTGTAACTCTTCGGCAATTCTGCGATGGTGCGCGAGTTTCTCGGATTCGGCTATCTCGGCGTAGATGAGTGCGCGGATGCGTGGGTGAGAGAACTGGTAGCGCGTCGGTTCGACGTAGTCATCGGTTGTTAGATTTCCCAGCAAGCCCTGGTCGATGGCTGGCCGTAGCAATGCGCCGATTGCCGACTCCTCGCGTCGCGCAACCGCGGCGAGTAGCGGTGTTGCGAACTGCTCGCCGAGCGCGGCGGCGAATGCGAGCACCTTGCGCGTTTCGACGGGTAATTCCTCGATGTGCTGGCGGATACGCTGTGACGTGTTGTTGCTGAAGTAATGACCGCGTACCTGATCGAGTTCCCACGACCAGCTGGCATCGGTGGTGTCGTGGACGATGATCTGGTGGCGATGGAGTTCGTTGATCAGTTCGAGGACATCGCTTGGTAAACCGTCTGTCTTGGCGTGTATCTCGGCGCTGAGCTCTCTAACGCGCGCTTCGCTGTGGGAAAGCATGTCGGCCAGCAAAAGCCTGAGGTCGGATTTCTCGAAAGGCGCAAGCTCCAGTGTTGTGGTTTTCGTCGCTACTTGAGCGTGGCTGAAGAGCTCCGGATGATCGCGTTCGCCCGTGAGTACCAGCAGCAGGTTGCGGGTATCCAGGGCGACGTCAATCAGCGCACTGAGACATTCTGCCGGCACCTGGTCGCTCGCCTCAACGACCACGCAGACGGGTTGTGGCGCCAGCGCTCGCAGGAGGACCCTTATCCCGCGGCTGGGCAATCCCGCGGATCCTTCCGTTGCGGCCGGCAGGATTGTGGTCAACTCAGGTATGAAAGGCACCAGCGAACGGAGATCGGGGGAATCCCGGTGACGGATGCTTGCGGTCAGCGCATCGCCCGTGTCGGATCCCAGAGCGAGCGTCTGGCGCATCAACTGGCGCAGCAGTTCCAGCCAGATGGCGTCCGTGTCTCGCAGATCCGAGCCGGGACCGTTGGCACGAGCCAGCAGAATATTACTTTCGCCCGTCTGCCGACACAGCGCATTGCAAAGGGCGTTTTTACCGACCCCGAGGCAGCCGATAATTTGCAGGAAGAGGACTTCGCCCTGGCGGATACGGCTGAGGTGATCCTGGATGAGTTTCAGTTCGCTGTCTCTGCCGTACAGGCGTTTGGGCAACGTAAGCTGGCCGGGCGAATCGGTGCGTCCCAGGCGGAACGGGATGACGTTGTTGTGGTTCTGGCCTTCGATGAGGTCGTCACGAACGGCCGCCGCCGTCTGGTAGCGATCTTCGGGTTGCTTGGCGAGCAGTTTCTGCACGACTTCGGAGAGCCAGCGTGGCACCGAACCAACGACTGCATTCAGGGGTCGCGGTGTGCTGGCGATGTGTGCGTGGATCAGTTCCAGCGGATCGGTACTGGTGAATGGCGGCGTCCCGGCAAACAGTTCATAGAGTGTTGCGCCCAGGGAATACAGATCGGTGCGATAGTCGACGATGCGATTGACTCGACCGGTCTGCTCGGGCGAGATGTAGGGCAACGTGCCGGTCAACTGCGCCAGTGGTTCGCTGTCTGGATACTCTCTGGGTACGAGTGTGGCGAGACCGAAATCGATGAGGTGCAGCGCAAGCGGATCGCTTGAGAGGATGATGTTGCCGGGATTCAGATCACGATGAATGACGCCTTCATCATGGATCGATTGCACTGCCCGGGTGATTTCGACGGCAATGTCCAGCCGCTCATCGAAGCTCAGATTACCCAGCTGTATCGTTTCTCGCATGGATTCGCCGCCGAGATCTTCGAAGATGATGCGTGGCTCGCGATCGTCCATCGCGAGTGCGCGACAGATGTAGGGACTGGTCAGGGACTGGTTGAGATTGAATTCGTGGTGATAGCGCGCAATGGCGTTGGGTGTCTGCGAATTTGACTTCAGGGCTTTGGTGACGACGGCCTGATCCTGCCACATCGTTCTGCGGACCAGAGTTGAGGCGCTTTCGTAGATTTTTTTGTCCACAACTTGTCTGTCCGGTCGCGCCTTAGTACTCGCAGCCTGCCTTCGGCCAGGCCTGGCCTCTGCGGATTACTGCGCTCGCCGTGATAACGCGGCGAGATCCTGCTGTGCCCTGCCTGTTGGTGGGCCGGGGCGTGTCGTGATGTTTGCGTTCAGCGCCGCGTAGGGATGTCGCCTATCCGCGCCGTGCTCAGGCGACTTCCGGCGTAAACAGATACCCTGTGCCGTGGATGGTCGCGATGATCTTGGCGTTGGCCGCTCGCTCACCGAGCTTCTTGCGTAACTGGCCCACCAGAACGTCGATGTAGCGATCATCCGGGAACCATTCACGGTTGCGAATCCGATTCATGAGCTGATCCCGGTTCATTACCTCACCAGCCTTCTCCATGAACGCCAGCAGGAGCTGATATTCTCCGGCCGACAACGTCGCCGCTTCTCCTTCCGGCGAGGTCAGTTCGCGCTTGTTGAGATCAAGTTGCCAGCCTTCGAAAAAGCGGATGTGATTCTTGCGCCGCTGCTGCTGTTGAATGTGCACGCGCCGAATCAGATTCCGCGCCCGGCTCAGCAATTCTCGCGGATCAAACGGTTTGGTGACGTAGTCGTCCGCGCCACTTTCCAGGCCCAGAATGCGATCGATCTGTTCCTGCTTGCTTGTGACAAGAATGATGCCCATGTCGGATCGCGAACGGATTTCCCGGGTCAACGTCAGACCGTCTTTGCCGGGAAGCTTGATGTCCAGAAGGACCAGTATGACGTCGGTGTCATTGACGAGTGGTAAAACTTCATCGCCGGAACCGGTCGAGGTAACGCGAAATCCTTCGTCTTCGAAGTAGGAGACGAGTTGCTCCCGGGTAATGGGTTCGTCTTCGACAATCAGTATATGATCCTGCTCGGCCATAGTTCCCTGTCCTGTTGGAACGCCCTGAAAACATCAGTCGCAATGCCCAAGTAACGCACCTCTACCTGCCAAATTCAAGAAAGAAGCCCTAAGATGCGGCATGAGTCACGTTGCAATCGGGTGTGGATTCAAAAACATCGTGAAGATACCCCTCAAAGATCTCTCGGAGCCCGTGCTGATGGGCATTATCGAAGACTTCGTTCTGCGTGAAGGGACCGAATATGGCGCGCGCGACCACGCCCTGGCGAACAAATGTGAGCAGGTCCGTGAGCAGCTGGCGGCCGACCTTGCCGAGATCTGGTTTGACCCCTCCAGCCAGACAATCGATATCAGGTTGAAGCCGTGAATACACTCGGTGATGACAATCGTGTTCGAAACTGCGCTAAGGTTGTGGCCCGACACAGCGTAACGTTGACCCGCCGGAGGAGAAATATGACACAGCGGACTGTTGCCGCCATCCGCCTCAGCATTGCCACTTGTTGCCTGATTGCGGCTGCGACGGGTAGCGCTGAGGTGAAACTCGAAAACACCGTGATGAAGGTGGAAGCCGGCGTGAACGAACGCGGGGTTGCGCAGCGTCACCTGGTTGATGCGGACAATGTCGTACCCGGCGACGAATTGCGTTACACCATATTGTTCAACAATGAGGGTACGGAAGTCGTGGATGCGCGCAGTATCGTCATCACCAACCCGATTCCGCCGGATACGGAGTATCTGGACGGTACGGCGTCCGGTGCGCAGACAGAAATCGTCTTCTCCGTGGATGGCGCGACTTTTGCGCGTCCCGAAGAACTGACGGTGGTGGAGGATAATCGTGAGGTTCGCGCGTCGGCTGAAGACTACCGAATCATCCGCTGGACCTTCCAACCCGCTTTAGCGCCTGGCGAATCCAGTGACGTTTCCTTCAACGTTCTATTGCACTGAATCGAATCGACGGGTCGGCCGTAGGATTTCCCGGCGACTCCGGGTTGCTTGCGGCCACCCGGGGGATTGTTTATGGTCCGGGCCTTTTCAAGGAATACACGATGTTCTACGCCCTCGCTCGCCGGCGGGATGTGGTTCTACGTGCAGGCAAAACCGCAGTTTTCGTCGGCCTGATTCTGATCGCGATTAATCACGGTGATGCGCTGCTTGCCGGGCAATTGTCGCTGGTGCTTTTTTGCAAAATGTTGCTGACGTTCGCGGTTCCTTATTGTGTGTCTACCTATTCGAGTGTTGGAGCGTTGCGAGACGTTGAAAAAATATGACAAGCACTAGTTTTCTCCCAGATTACCTGTGGCGCGCCCTGACGGTCGGTGCAGGCCTGATTATGACCGGCAGCGCAGCCTTCGCGGCAGCCGGGGCTGGCGCCGTCGTCGAGGAGATCGTCGTGCGCGCCGATACTTCCCTTCTGGCGAGACTCGGTGAACTGGGTAGCCGGGATATGCTCACGGCGGAAGAGGTCAGCCGCATTGGCGCTACTCACATTCATGAAACACTCGCGCGAATTCCGGGAGTGTGGATCAGTCGCGGCTCCGGTCAGGAGCATCTGACGGCCATCCGTTCGCCGGTCTATACCGGCGCTGGTGCCTGCGGCGAATTCATATTCTTAGAAGATGGCGTACCGATTCGACCGGCAGGGTTCTGTAACGTCAACAATTTGTTCGAGATCAACTCCGAACAGGTCGGTGCGGTCGAGGTCTGGCGTGGCCCGGCCAGTGCGGTTCTCGGTGGCAATGCGCTGCATGGCGCCGTGAACGTGATTTCGGCGTTACCGACAGAAAATCGGATCAGCATCGAAGGCGGTCCCTACGATTACTACCGGGTCGCCGGACAACTGCGTGGTGGCAGTGCAGGTGGCCAACAGTGGGGTTTGTCGGTCAACAGCACATCGACCAACGGTTACCGTGACGAGACGGGCTATGGTCAGCAAAAGGTGTCGCTCATCCATCTAACGGGGGTTGCCGACTGGGATGTTCGCAGCACGATGACTGCGACGCTGCTGAATCAGGAAACCGGCGCGTTTGTCTTCGGTAAAGACGCCTATGAAGATGATGTCCTCAGAAAATCCAATCCGTCGCCGCAAGCCTACCGGGACGCCTGGTCCTTTCGCGCTGCCAGTCACTGGACGCGGGGTCAGTGGCAGATCACGCCGTATTTTCGACGTTCGGCCATGGAGTTTCTGCAGCATTTTCTGCCGGGTGAGCCCACCGAAAACAATGACCAGACCAGCGTTGGCGTGTTGGGGTCCTACGAGTGGTTGGCGAGCGATGTGGTGACAGTGGAGATCGGCTCGCAGCTGGAATATATGGCAGGCAGCCTGAAAGAATTTCAGGATGAAGAGTTGACCACATCGTCGGCTTTCAACAACGCCGTGCGCAATCAGGGTACGCACTACAACTACGATGTCGACAGCATCATGGCCGCAGCCTATGTAAATCTGACGTGGGAAATAACGGATTCCGTGAGACTTGTGAGCAGTCTGCGCGTTGAATACCTGGAATACGATTACGATAACAAGGCTCTCGACGGCAATACGCGGGACGATGGCAGCACCTGTGGCTTCGGTGGCTGTCTGTACAACCGAACGCCCGACAGTAAAGACGACTTCTCGAACGTTGCGGGTCGTCTGGGCCTGGAAAAGGATTTTTCGTTTGGCACGGCTTACGCGCTGGTGGCAACCGGCTTCCGCCCGCCCCAGGCCACCGAGCTTTATCGGTTGCAGCGTGATCAGGACGTGACTGATCTGAACAGTGAAGAGCTCGTCTCCGCGGAATTCGGCGTTCGCGGCGAGGGTTGGACAATTGCGGCATTCGCGGAAAAAACCGAAGATTTCATATTTCGTGATGCTGGCGGCCTCAACGTGAGTGACGGCAAGACCAACGCCTTCGGTGTCGAATTTTCGGTAAGCCGCACCTGGGACCGGCATACGCTGAGCCTGGCAGGCACGTATGCCGAACACCGATACGATTTCAGCCGCAGCGCAAGTGGTCGTGAGGAAATCGTCGACGGGAATCTGGTGGATACAGCGCCGCGCTGGCTGGCCAACGCCCGTTGGCAGTTTGTCTTCAACGATCGGTACTACAGCGAATTCGAAGTGAACTATAACGGCAAACACTACATCGATGCAGCGAACACCGCGGAGTACGATGGTCATACGGTAGTCACCTGGCGCGGACGCTATGCGATCAACGACTCGACGACCGTGTTTGCGCGAGTGATCAACCTGCTCGACGAGGAGTATGCAGATCGGGCAGACTTCACGTTATTCAACCCGGCCAACTACCGGTATTTTCCGGCGATGCCGCGGCAATTGTACGTCGGTGTCACGAAGAGCTTCTGAAGGACCGCACGACATTGGCGGTGAAAAACCTCGAAAAAATGGACGCGCAAGTCGGCCCGCGTGGCACGCTCGAGCTTTTGTCGCGCAGGGAAGTCGAGACGCTGACAACTTCGTCCACGCAGACCCGCCTGCTGGATCTGTTCAGAAGTTGCGCACTTGCGGTTCTCAACACCGGCAGCAGTTCTGACGATGCGGCGGAGATTTTCGAGGCGTACGCCGATTTCTCCATAGAGATAGTCAAACGCACGCGTGGTCTGAAGCTCATCATCAAGAATGCGCCCGCGGCCGCATTTGTCGACGGTCGCATGATCGAAGGTGTTCGCCAGCATCTGTTCGCGGTACTCAGAGACATCGTCCATACCGACAGCGCGCTTGTTGATAGTGCCGACAGACCGCCCGGTACGCGAGCCGATTCAAATACGTCCGCACGAACGACCGACGCAATCTTCAATATTCTCAAGCACGCACGGGTATTGAATCCCGATATTTCGCCGCGCACGGTTGTCTGCTGGGGCGGCCACTCAATCTCCCGGCTCGAATACGAGTACACCAAAGAGGTTGGCTACCACCTGGGATTGCGTAGTCTCGACATCTGTACGGGTTGCGGTCCCGGGGCGATGAAAGGGCCCATGAAGGGGGCCGCGGTGGGCCACGCTAAACAGCGCCTGCGCAAAGCGCGCTACATTGGTCTGAGTGAGCCGGGGATTATCGCGGCGGAGCCGCCCAACCCCATGGTCAGCCATCTGGTGGTGCTGCCGGACATCGAAAAACGGCTGGAAGCCTTCGTCCGCCTCGGCCACGTCATACTGGTGTTTCCCGGTGGCGTGGGAACGACCGAGGAGATTTTGTATCTGATGGGTCTGCTACTGGATCCGGCGAACGACGGGCTTGAAATGCCTGTAGTGTTTACCGGCCCGAAGCGCAGTGCTGATTATTTTCGCGACCTCGACGGTTTCTTACGGTTGACGCTCGGTGAGGATATTGTCCATCGCTACAAGATCATCACCGGTGACGCCGCTGAAGTAGGCGGTGTGATTGGCGCTGCCGTACGTCAAGTGCGCAGACAACGTCGCCGTGATGGCGATGCATACTATTTCAACTGGCTGCTCAACGTTCCGCAGGCTCAGCAGCAGCCGTTTGTGGTGACCCACGAAAGTGTTGCCGCATTGCAATTGAGCCGCGATCTTCCGACCCACGAACTTGCGGCAAATCTACGCTGCGCCTTCAGCGCGATCGTCACCGGCAACGTGAAAGCCGATGGCATCAGGCTGATTCGTGACAAAGGCCCTTTCGAACTGCGGGCGGATGCTTCTCTCACTGACGCGTTGGACGGCTTGTTGACGAAATTCGTCAAGCAGGGCCGCATGAAGCTGGCGGCAGCCGAGTATCGACCCTGCTACCGGGTGCTCGGCAGATGAGCTGTAACGCTGAGTGTGCAACTGGATTGTCTGTAGCCGAACTTGTGGAGAATGAATAGCCCGCTGCTCGACATCACGGACGTAACCTGTGAAAGAGAAGGGCGCGAGCTATTTGTGCATCTCTCGTTGCAGGTGCATGCTGGCGAGTGCGTCGAGCTGACGGGCCCCAACGGCAGTGGTAAATCGACGCTGCTGCGTTGTATCACCGGATTGTTCCCGGACTATGAAGGCTCGATCGTCGCGTCAAGCCTGCTTTTTCTCGGCCACAAACCCGGCGTCAGCGCACTGCTGACTCCGGTTGAAAATCTCCGCTGGTACCAGGCACTCACCGACAGTGACGAATCTGCGTTAGACGCGCTCGCGCGGGTTGGTTTGGGCGGTTATGAAGAGGTGCGTTGTCAGAATCTTTCGGCGGGACAGCATCGGCGCGTCTCGCTCGCTCGATTGCTCGTGTGTCAGGCACCGTTGTGGTTGCTCGATGAGCCTTTTACCGCCCTGGATGACAATGGCCGAACACTGGTGCGCGAGCTGCTTGTGGCGCATTGCGCGCAAGGGGGCGCGGTCGTCTGTGCCACCCATCAAGCCCTGGAAGTTGCCGACACCGTGGCACTTCGTCTGGGGGGATCATGAAGCTTTTCTACGGCCAATTGCGCCGTGAATTCATCGTGATGTTCGAAAGTCTCGAAGAAGTGGCGAATCCGCTGGTCTTTCTCTTTTTGGGCATCACGCTGTTTGCCTTAGCGACCGGCGGCGGCGTTGACGCCCTGCGGGACTACGCGCCGGCCATCATCTGGGTTCTGGTGTTGCTGGCCAATCTGTTGTCGCTGGAAGGGCTCTTTCGCCGGGACTACGAAGACGGCACGCTGGAGCAGGTTGTGCTCCTGGCGCAACCGGGATTTCTGCCCATTCTGGCCAAGATAACGGCGCACTGGTTGTTCAGCGGGCTGGCGATGACGATTCTTGCCCCCGTAGCGGCGTTGATCCTCTTCCTGCCGGGCAGCGCGCTACCCGTTCTGGTGACGACGTTACTGGTTGGGACGCCGGCGCTGAGCCTGATCGGCTCGGTAGGTGCCGCGCTGACCGTGGGCTTACGGCGTGGTGGGGTGCTGCTGGCGCTGCTGGTGCTGCCTTTATATGTGCCTGTTCTGATATTCGGTGCCGGTGCGGTTCTGCAACAGATGGGGGGAATGGATACTGCAGGGCAGATATACTGGCTTCTCGTGATAAGTATGGTGTCTTTGACAGTCACCCCATTTGCGGTCCAGGCCGCACTGAAGGTTGCACTGGAGCAGTCATAGGCTATGGGTATAAAAGAGTTGTGGCATCGGCTGGGTTCGCCGCGCTGGTTTTTTGAGATGAGCCGGCGCTGGCCGTGGATATTTGGCGGGCTGGCACTGCTGCTGCTGCTCAGCGGAACGTTGTGGGGCCTGGCCTTCGCGCCCGCCGATTACCAGCAGGGCAACAGCTTTCGCATCATGTATATTCATGTGCCGACTTCCCTTGTGGCCCAGTCGGCGTACATCGTCATGGGTGTCGCCGGGTTCATGCTGCTGGTCTGGCGGATGAAGCTGGCCGACATGGTGCTGAGCGCGATCGTGCCGTTTGGTATGTCGATGACCGCACTTTCTCTGTTCACCGGAGCGGTCTGGGGCAGACCGACCTGGGGCGCCTGGTGGGTCTGGGACGCGAGAACGACCTCGATGCTCGTGCTGCTGTTTCTCTACTTTGGCGTGTACGCCTTGCGTCAGGCGATCCCGCGGCAGGCAACGGCCGGGCGTGCCTGCGCCGTGCTTGCGCTGGTGGGAACGATTAACATACCGATAATCAAGTATTCGGTCGACTGGTGGTTGACGCTGCACCAACCGGCAAGCTTCACGCTGACCGAGGCACCCAGCATGCCGATGGTGATGTGGATGCCCCTATTGGTGAATGTGCTGGGCGTGTATTGTCTGTTTGGCGCCAATCTGCTCGGCCGCCTGCGTCTGGAGATACTCAAGCGCGAACGATCGACACAGTGGGTACGCGACGTCGTCCTGAGTGGCCGCACGTGAGCTTTGATTCGTTCGCCGAATTTCTCGCCATGGGCGGCCATGGACTGTATGTCTGGTTGGCATACGCAGCGACAATCGTCGTGGTTCTGGCCAACGTGCTGAGTCTGCGCCTGGCGCGCAAACGCTTTCTGCGCGAGGCGCTGGCGGTGGTGCGGCGCAAGGAAACGGCGCAAGCTGCGGCTACGGAGGCGAATTCCTGACAGACGAATTATGGAGCGCAACGTAGCGGCCGCATGCGCCGGATATTGGTCGGCGAATGGTTCGCTGTTCCGATAGATCGGCGAACCATTTAACAAGAGAGTCAACCGAGACTCAGTAGGCGGGGAAGTGAGACCTAAACGGCGGAATCGACTCATCATCATCGTGTTTCTGTTTGCAGGTGCAGGCATTTCCATCGCGTTCGTTCTCGTGGCGCTCAATGAAAACATTAATGTGTTTTATCCCCCCGATCGGGTCGTGGGTGGTGGCGCACCTGTTGGCACACAGATTCGTGCAGGCGGTATGGTGCTCGATGGGAGTGTCGCGCGACGCGCGGACGGCCTGGATGTCTCGTTTGTCCTCAGCGACTATCAGGGATCAGAGTTCACCGTTTACTACAGCGGCATCCTGCCGGATCTGTTTCGTGAAGGGCAGGGCATTCTGGTGCAGGGTCAACTGGGGTCCGATGGTGTTTTTCAGGCCAACCAGGTACTTGCAAAACACGATGAAAACTACATGCCGCCGGAACTTGCGGATATGTCGCCGGACAGCCGAACCGCACGGAATCCCTTAAATTATGATCGTTGAACTTGGCCACCTGGCGCTCGTTATCGCGCTTGGTTTCTCCGTACTTCTCACGCTCTCAGGCCTCGCCGGTGGCGCGACCGGCCACCAGCGATTTATGGCGGCCACACCAAGTTTCGTTGCGGCGCAGTTTGTTTTCATAGCACTTGCTTACGCCACGTTGACCTACGCGTTCGTCAATGACGACTTTTCCGTCGCCTATGTTGCGGCGAACTCGAATTCACTGTTGCCGTGGTACTACAAGTTCAGCGCCGTGTGGGGCGCGCACGAAGGATCCTTTCTGTTGTGGACGCTCATCATGAGCAGTTGGACGCTGGCGGTTGCCGTGAAAGGGCGGGATCTGCCCGACACGTTCCTGGCCCGCGTACTCGGCGTCATGGGATTGCTCAGCTTTGGTTTTCTCAGCTTCATGCTCTGGACCAGCAACCCCTTCGATCGCCTGATCCCGATGACACCGGCGGAAGGTGCGGATCTCAATCCTCTATTACAGGACTTCGGACTCGTCGTGCATCCACCGATGCTCTATACCGGCTATGTCGGCTTTTCCGTTGCGTTTTCCTTCGCCATCGCGGCGTTGTTGTCGGGCAGGCTGGATACGGCGTGGGCGCGCTGGTCGCGGCCCTGGACGAACATTGCCTGGGCGTTTCTCACGCTCGGCATTACGCTTGGCAGCTGGTGGGCCTACTACGAACTTGGCTGGGGCGGCTGGTGGTTCTGGGACCCGGTTGAGAACGCCAGCTTCATGCCATGGCTTGCGGGCACTGCACTTCTGCACAGCCTTGCCGTCACGGAAAAAAGAGGTGCCTTCAAAAGTTGGACGCTGCTACTGGCGATAACGACGTTTTCGCTCAGTTTGCTGGGTGCGTTCATCGTGCGCTCCGGTGTGCTGACATCCGTGCATGCTTTCGCCGTTGATCCAACCCGCGGCATTTTCATCCTGGTTTTTCTCTTCATCGTCGTCGGCGGATCTCTGTTGTTGTATGCAGCGCGGGCGTCGGTCATTCGCTCGTCGATCAGCTATCAGTTCTTTAGTCGTGAAGCCTTTTTGCTCCTGAACAACATTCTGCTGATTATTGCGATGGCGCTCGTGTTGCTTGGTACGCTGTATCCGCTTGCCTATGAAGCCGTGACCGGTGGCGACAAGATTTCAGTCGGGCCGCCGTATTTCAATGCCGGATTCGTACCACTGATGCTCGTAGTGGCCGCGGCACTCGGCATAGTTCCCGCTCTCAACTGGAAGCGGACATCCGCTGCCCGGGCCTATCGCGAATTGCGCTGGGTGCTTGCCGCGAGCGTGGTTCTTGGAGTCGCAGTACCGTTACTGGCCAGTGGCGTTGTGCGTTGGCAGATCGCGCTGACGCTGTTGCTTGCGTTCTGGATAGTGGGCAGTCATCTGCTTGATCTCAGCGGCCGGCTGCGCAAGGGTGTCACGCGGATTCCGCTTGCCTATCTGGGCATGTCTCTGGCACACATGGGGTTCGCAGCGGCGCTATTGGGGATTGCCCTGACCAGCCAGCTGTCGGTGGAAAAAGATCTGCGGATGGGTCCTGGAGATACCTTCGTGCTCGGCGAGATGGAATTCGAGTTCATCGGCACAACGCAGATTCAGGGGCCGAACTACACGGCGCAACGTGGCACCTTCAGTGTCCGGGACGGCACCACCCGCTTTGCCATGCAGCCCGAGAAGCGGTCATATCTTGCAAGCAGCAACGTGATGACCGAAGCGGCAATCGACGCGGGACTATTGCGCGATGTGTATATCTCGCTCGGTGAATCGCTTGGCGGAGGCGATTGGGCCGTTCGCCTCCAGATCAAACCGTTTGTCCGCTGGATCTGGCTGGGCGGGCTCATGATGGCGCTCGGTGGCGGGCTTGCGATTGCGGACGCGCGTTACCGGCGACTGCGCAAGCGCATGATTGCGCAGAACCTCGCGGCGGCATGACGTGAAGCGCGCAAGGCTTTACCTGCCGCTGGGGATCTTCCTCACGATCATTGCCTTCGGCTACGCCGGTTTCGAATTGAATGATCCACACCAGCTGCCGTCGGCTCTGCTGGGCAAACCTTTTCCCGAGTTTTCCGCACCTCTGCTCGCAGAGCCTGCTCGCGTGGTCGATCGGCAAGTGCTGTTGGGCACACCGGTACTGGTGAACGTCTGGGCAACCTGGTGTCCGACCTGTAAGGCGGAACATGAAGAACTCATGCGCATCCGTCGGCAGACGGATCTGCGCATCGTTGGTATCAATTACAAGGATCAGCGCGCCAAGGCCCTTCGCTGGCTCGCCGACTACGGGAACCCGTACGATTTTGTGCTGCAGGACCTCGACGGTGGGCTCGGGGTGGAACTTGGGGTCTATGGCGCGCCCGAGAGTTTCCTGCTCGATGCGCAGGGCCGGATCGTCTATAAGCGAGTTGGCGACATCAATCCCAGAATCTGGCGCGATGAGCTGCTGCCGCATCTCGAGACACTGGAAGTCGGCTCGGTGAGCGCGGATCTGCGATGATCGCGAGGTTGCTGTTGAACTGTGCGGTTGCCGTAGCGTTGTCGAGTCTCGGCACGTCCGCCCGGGCCGCCGCGCAGGTAGACATTTATCAGTTTCCGGACTCACAAACCGAAGCCCGCTACCGCGGTCTCATCGATGAGTTCCGCTGTCCGAAATGTCTGAATACCAACCTTGC
>SMVA01365853.1_pt1 | contig 45619 bp, 31 predicted proteins | sample 2456451 | NCBI WGS metagenome assembly SMVA01 (sample SAMN11095933, study PRJNA526329) | marine sediment metagenome | biome: Marine sediment; feature: Surficial sediment; material: Deep marine sediment; isolation source: Hadal surficial sediment | place: Pacific Ocean | collected 2014-05 | depth...
CCTTCTTCAGATGATCACCGATCAGTTCTCGAACGCGAAGCATGAGATCTTCCGCTTCTTCATCCGCGAAGGTTGAATAGGGGATCGGATTCAGGATCTCGATCACGATCTGATGACGACCCTGGAGGATCACGCCTCGCTTGGGAAGCGCGGATGCCGTGCCGTGAACCACAATTGGAAGTAGCGGACGCTTGGCATCCTTGGCGAGATCGAAAGCGCCGGTTTTGAATCCTCGCAGCCTTCCGGTCGGAGATCGCGTGCCTTCGGGGAACATCATGATCGAATTCCGGGCGGCCAGGTTCTCTCGACAGGTGCGCAGCATGGCCGCGGTACTCGAGCGATCTCCTCGTTTCAATTGGATGTAGCTGTTGAGGCGCATGTTCCAGCCGATGAACGGGATCTTGAAGTTCTCGACCTTTGAAACCCACTTGAAATGCCGAAAGATTCGAAACAGCACCAGAATGTCGAGCAGTGATTGATGGTTTGCAACCATCACGTAGGTCTCTTTGGGATCGATCCTTTCCCGTCCCACGACCCTGACGGGCCAAGCGGGATTGAACCACGAATAGAGCGAGGCCCAGAAGCACGTCAATTGGTGGAGGATCACTTTGCGACGATCGAAGGGAAGGGTCAGCGCCCAGCAGAGCAGTGCCACCGGAAACATCATCACCGAGGACACGGTTATGAAGATCCAAAAGAGTGCAGATCCCACCACTCGAATCATCGGTCTAGTATTCCGCCTCGCGGGTCGGCGCGCACGCCTTCACCGAATCCGCCTACCATCTCGACCCGAGATCTGCACGTCAACCGCAAGCGGTGATGAACGCGCCGAAGAGGCCGTCGCGATGGATTCCCGACAGCTTCTCGGGATGCCACTGAACACCCACGCAGAATCGCTGCTCTTCGTCCTCGATTGCCTCGATCAGGCCATCCTCGGCGCGCGCCGCGATCCGCATGCCCGTACCGGGGGATTCGACGGCCTGGTGGTGGAGGCTGTTGACGGGCGGCGAATCTGGCCCGAGCGCTTCGCACAGGCGCGTACCGGGTTCGATCTGCAGCGCGTGCCGGCCATCGGCCTCGGGCAGGCGATGGGGGTCCGCTTGCGGTCGGTCGGTCGGGATGTCGTAGACGAGAGTGCCGCCTCGAACGGTCGCCAGTAGCTGCATCCCGTAGCAGATCCCCAGCACCGGAAGGCGTCGCTGCAGGGCGTCGGCGAGTAGGCGTCGGTCGAAGTCCAGCTGCTCCTCGGGTGCGAGATCGAACTCGACCCCCGACGGATACGCGTGGGCGGGCGGCAGGTCGTCTCCACCGGGAATCAACAACCCGTCGAGGCTTTGAAGCAGCGACGACGGATCGCTCTGAATGGGGAGGTAGATGGGGGCGCCGCCCGCTGCTTCGACTGCGCTCGAGTAGGCGGTGGCGATGTAGTGATAATCCCGGCTCGCCTTCCAGCGACCGCGGTTGTCCAAGCACATGGAGATGCCGATAAGCGGCGCCATCGCTGCCAGTATACCCATCGCGAATGCGCGGCCCGCTCGCCGCTCCGCGCGATTTTTTATTCCAGTGCTGGTTTTCGTAGCGCGCGTGCCGGTCTACCCTTCGATCGTCTACGGTCTGTGGACAGCGGAGAGAGTGAATCGCAATGGCGAGAGTCTTGATTGCGGGGTGCGGGTACGTAGGAGAAGCGCTTGGCGAGCGCCTGCTCGCCGATGACCACGAAGTCTGGGGGCTGCGGAGAAATCCGCGCACGTTGCCAGCCGGAATCGTAAGTATCAGCGCAGACCTCGCTCAACCCGAAGACCTCGCGGATCTTCCGGGTGATATCGACTTCGTCTTCTATCTCGCATCTCCCAACGGATCCGAAGATGCCCTCTACCGCCGCGCTTATGTGGATGGCCTTCGCGGATTGATTGCGGCATTTCACCGCACGGGCCAGAACCCCCGGTTGCTCTTCGCGTCGAGCACGGCAGTTTACCAACAGCACGACGGTTCGTGGGTCGACGAATCTTCTGAAACTGCGCCCGAACACTGGAGCGGAAAGCGGCTTTTGGAGGGTGAGCAACTCGCACTCCAGGTCTTGCCGTCTGCGACGGTGGTTCGATTTGGCGGCATCTACGGGCCGCGGCGGACGCAATTGGTCGATCGCGTCCGATCGGGGCGTGCGACTTATCGCGCGGACCCACCTCAATACGCCAACCGGATCCACCGCGATGATTGCGCGGGTGCCTTGCGCCATTTGATGAACCTCGAGAATCCAGATTCGATCTATCTCGCGGTCGACAACGAGCCCGCTGAAGAACGCGCCGTGTTTCTCTGGCTGGCGGGTGTGATGGGTTCACCGGAGCCACGCGAAGCGGAAAAGACGGGAGCCTCGAAGCAGCCGCGTGGCAACAAGCGCTGCCGCAATGCTCGGCTCGTTCAATCGGGCTATACGTTCCGCTACCCCACATTCCGCGAGGGGTACAGCGCCGTACTCGAAGGGATGGCCTGATCCGCCCGAACTGACGTGGCGGTAAGCCGAGAGGAATCCATCGTGCCCCGACCCCCGGAAGTCACGGCGACCGTTGCCTCCATGCGCGGTTCCATCTACTCGCTCAGTGCTGATCGCGATGACGCGCCGGCTACCCCGGTGTGTCCACTCAACGTCGGTGACACCTGGTTCGAGCCATTCGAGGGTGGGCGGATGGAGGATCTCAGCGCGAAAGATTACCCGGAGCTGCACCGCTACGCGGCGCCCCGGGGAATTCCGCCTCTGATCGATGCGATCGTCGAGAAGGTACGCGACCGCAATGGTCTAACCTGCGAGCGGGCGTCGGTGATGGTTACGGCCGGAGCGACCGGTGGACTCAGCTGTGCGGTCGGCATGCTCGCTGCGGCGGATGAAGAAGTGCTGATCCTCGCGCCATTTTGGCCGCTGATTCGCGGCATCACGCAAACATTTCGCGCCAAGCCGGTGGAGGTTCCATTCTATGATCGGGTCGACTCCGCGCAGGCGGCTGTCGACTTGGTCCGCGAGCACCTGTCTCCAAAAAGTGTTGCGCTCTACGTTTCGACACCTTCGAACCCGACCGGCCGCGTCCTCCCGGAAGAATGGCTGCAGGCACTTGCCGAGCTCGCACGTAGCGAGAATTTGTGGCTGCTTTCCGACGAGGTTTACGAAGATTACGTCTACTCGGGCAAGCACGTTTCGATCGGTCGTTTTGCGCCCGAGCGCACGATCAGCGCGTATTCGTTTTCGAAGGCTTACGGGATGGCGGGAAATCGCACCGGCTATCTCGTTGGCCCGCCCGACGCCATCGCGCAGGCCGAAAAAATTGCGACCCACTCTTTTTATTCGGCACCTACTGCCGGGCAGGTCGCAGGCCTTCGCGCGCTTCAAAGCGGTCAGCCGTGGATCGATCGTGCGCGAGAAAGTTATCGCGCAGCAGGAGCCGCCGCGGCCGCCGAACTCGGACTCTCCTCGCCACAGGGCTCGACGTTCTTGTTCGTCGATGCGGCGTCTGCGCTCGACGAACGCGGCATCGAGGGCCTGCTCGCGGATTGCCTCGAGGATGGCGTGGCGGTCGCTCCGGGAGCATCCTGCGGTCTGGATTACGCGACCTGGCTGCGGCTTTGTTACACGAGCGCGCGACCTGCGGAGGTCGAAGTCGCGATTTCGAAACTCGCAAAGCGGCTCGCGGCTCGCTGACGAAATCGCGAAGAACAGGTCGCTGCGGAGCGTGCGATCAGCTTTTGAATGCTTTGGCGAGTTCGGCGAGGATGATCTCCTCCTCACTCGAGATCTTGTTTCCGAGGCCCAGGAAACCGCCGGTCGCTTCGGCGATGCTGCGCGCGCGACCGAGAATCTGCTCCTTCAGTGCTTCCCGCTCGCTCGCGCCCAATTCCGCGCACAGGCCGACGATGAAGGCACCCCAGACTTCGAGCAGGCGTCCATCCGGGCGGTGGGCGAGCCAGCCTTCGAGCAGCCGGTATCCGGTGCTCTCGCTGCTGATCCCGTTGGCCTCGGCACTCGACAGCACGGCTTGGCGTTCTTTGTCATCGATCGTTCCGTCCGCCCAGGCAATTTCGACCAATGGTGCGATCGAGACGGCCGCCCAGGTATCGGCTTCGATGCCGAGTGCGCAGAGCTTTTCCAGGATTTCATCGCTCTCGATCCCGGAGATCTCTGCGAGCGCCAGACGAGTTTCGTGCGTGTCCTTCTCGGTCTGCAGCTGCTCGAGTAATTTGGCGTTTTCGCGCGCGAAGAAGGACTCCTCGAGGGCCTTCTTGCGATCGCCGAGGAAATCTTTGCTCATGTGTTCACTCCGGATTGTGAGACGGTCGGCCATTGTACTGCGCCTGGTGCCGCTATCCACCGCTCCTGGCACGTGAAAACACGCGGTACAAATTCGAAGAATTCGCCAGCCAGCTGGGCTGACAGACCCGGCGCCGCAACGCGAATTCGAAGAATTCGCCAGCTAGCGGGACCGACAGGTCCGGCGCTGCAACGCGAATTCGAAGAATTCGCCAGCTAGTCGTGGATTTGCTCGGCGAGGTATTGCTCTTTGCCGATTTCGTCGATGATGTGGAGTTGGGCTTCGAGCCAGTCCACACTTTCTTCCTCGTTGACGAGGATCCCTTCGAGCAACTCACGGGAGCCGTTGTCGGCTTTTTCTCGGCACAGTGCGATGGCCTTGTTGAGCCGATCGACCGCTTCAGTTTCTACCGCGAGGTCGAGCTTGTGCTGCTCGACAGGGTTCTCGCCGACCCGGATGGGGCTGAGGCGTTGCATGTTCGGGATGCCGTCGAAGTAGAGGATGCGGCCGATGACGGCATCCGCGTGCTTCATCTCTTCGATCGACTCTTCGCGCTTCTTGTTCGCGAGGCGCTCGTAACCCCAATTTTCACACATCTTGTGGTGAATGAAGTACTGGTTGATTGCGGTGAGTTCGGCGGTCAAAACTTCATTCAGGGCTTCGATGATCGCAGAGTCGCCTTTCACGGGTCGTCCTCTCGCATGGGTTGTGAACAGGGAAGCGTAACCCGTGCACGTAGGGCGGCCAGTTAAATGAAATTGGAAACCGTTTTCTAAAAGTTCCGCTGTGGCGCGGTCGCCCTGAATTCAGCCGGTAGCGAGTTCTAGAGCGGTCAGATCGGAGCGCAGGATGCGCTCTCGCTCGGCTTCGATAATCTCGTCGATTGCGGGCACGCAGCCCCCACACGCTTTTCCGGCCGTACAGGCGCGAACGACATCGTTGCGATCGCTCGCACCCGCGCGAACCACCTTGCGGATCGCGCGATCGCTGATTCCGTTGCATTGGCAGATGATCATCGGCTTCGTCCCGTCTCGGAGGGGGGTCGCGTCTTTCGGACCCCTCTTGATGCTTCGATCATACCATTATGAAAATGAAGTTCAATATCATAATCGCAGCAGGTTTTTTCCTGCGCGGGTTCGCTCGGCGATAGTGATGGGTAAACGTTTTATTTTTCAATAGCTTACAGATATCGTTGCCGCCTGGTAGGGCGTGGCAACCCAGCTTCTCGGCCGTCGTTTCCTCGTATGACCCCATTTGTCACGCACGTGAGCGAAGATTCCGGTCAACCACCAGAAGTGGGCGGCCGGGTGGCCAGGTTGGTGAGCGGCGGGCGGCGGGCGCCGGGTGCCGGGCGGCGAACGGCGAGCATCGAGCTTCGAAGGTCGGTGGCTCGGGGCCGGCGACACGCGACGCGATGGGGGCGATCGGAGCAATGGGAGAGACGGGCACGGTCGGTCGTGTCTTGGTGCTGCGCGGTGCAATTGCATCGGAATCGCATTTGCTCGAAGCGCTTTGTGCGCTCGCGCGCGAAGGCGTCGCTGATCCCAAGCTGCTTCGCAAACCCGTGCAGGTGATCGTGCCCTCGCGAAGTCTGCGCGAGCACTTGTCGGCTCGCCTGGTCGAGCAGCATGGCCGCGCGGTCGCCGGGATCACGATCCAGACCTTGGATGCTCTGGTCGCGTCGATCCTCGTGCGCGGGGGCGAGCCGGCCGCAACCGACAACGTGTTGCTCCCGGCCTTGGTTGGGCAGATTGCGCGCGGCGAAGCGAGCTTGCGCGAATCGTTGGATAGCCTGAATCGGGGTTATGCGTCCGTGGTCGGAGAAGTGACCGACTTGCTAGATGCGGGCCTCGAATCTGCGCACGCGGACGCGGTGATCGAGTTGATCGGAGAAGCCAGCCGTGGCGCACTTGCAAAGCGCGCTGCGGCCGTGGTGCGGGTGGCCGCGCGAACCAGCGAACAACTCGAAGATCTCGGAATCGCCCATCTGTCGACCCGTATCCGCCGGGCGGGCGAGCTGATCGATGACGATCCCGGCGGCGTGCTGCCGGCACGGGCGGTTTTTGTGTTCGGCTACGCGGATGCAACCGGCCTTCAGATGGATTTGATCGAAAGGTTGCTGCGCCTCTGTGGCGCGAGTATTTACCTCGATCATCCCGCAGACCCCGACGACCCTTCGAGGCCGGATCCAGGCGTCGCATTTTCCGAACGATTCAGCTCGCGAATGCGCGGAGTGGTTGGTGTCGAGACGCACGATCTCTCGGAGGGTGGCTCGAAATGCCAGGCCCGCGTGCTCCGCGCGCCCGGGGTGGATCCCGAGGTTCGCGGGGTTGCCGACCGCGTCCGGGAAGCGCTCGATGCCGGGGTCAAGCCCGAGCGGGTTGGTGTGGTGACTCGCAATCTCGATCTCTATCGCAGCGCGCTGCGGATCCAATTCGGTCGGCTCGGGATTCCAATCTCTGGCGTCGACCCGAGGGAGATCGTCACGCCAGCGGTTCGGCGTCGAATTCTCGCGCTGCAGGCGTTGCTTCTCGCGGGACCGCGCGCGGCGATGGATCTCTGGCTCGATCTCACATGCGCGTTGTCAGCGACCTCGCAATCACCGACGCCGTTGAACGCTGAAGAGCGTTCGGACCTCCGGCTGGCGTTTCACACATCGGGTGTCGCGCGGCTCAGCGACGCGGAGAGAATGGGAGTCCGCGCGGGCGGCGCGCGCTTGCGACTACCACGTCGGGGGTTGACGCTCGCGGAAGACGGCACACCGATCGCGCCTCGACGCGAACTCCCGCCGGGGCGTTTCGAGCTCGCACTTTCAGCTGCACAGAGCGTATCGAAGCTCCTCTCGGATTGGCCGGAGCGTGCCGTGCTTTCCGTCCACTTCAAGAACCTGAAATCCCTCATCGCGGGCTATCTGTGCTGGCCGGCTGACGACCCTGCGCGCATCGATCTACTCGCGCAAATCGAAATGACTAAAAATGGAGAATTCGAACTCGGCCGCGAGGATTTCTGGGTTTACTTCGATGCGCGAATCAAGAAGATGGTTTCGCTTCCAGTTGGAGGAGCGGGTGGTGGTGTAGCGGTTCTTTCGGTCGAACAAGCGCGTTCGCGAACCTTCGAGCGGTTGTTCTTGATCGGATTGAGTCGCGAAGTCTTTCCCCGCCCGATCGTAGAGGCGCCCTTGCTACCCGACGTTCTGCGTCGACGGATGCGCGCCGTGTTGCCAGATCTACCGGTTAAGCGCGAGGGTTACGACGAAGAGCGGTACCTCTTCGCGCAGCTGCTTTCTTCGAGTTCGAATACCGTGATTTCCTATCCCGCGGTCGATGATCGTGGCCGCCCACGCCCTGCCTCTCCGCTGCTCGAGCGCTTTCGGTCGTCAGAGCCGGAGGATCTTCCGGGTTTCTGGCAGCCTGCGGAACGCGCAGTTTCTCAACCGCTGCGAACCGCTTACGAACATGCGCAAATCGCGGGCCTCAACGGTTCGCGAGGCCAGTTCGAGTCTGCACTGCGGGTCGCCGTCCAGGAGCGCTCCAACGTCTATCCGGATGCCGTCGAGATTCCGGGCGATCGAGGCGACGAGGCGCGTGCGGCGGCGAGGATTGCAGTTCTCGAGGAATGGGACCCGCGCGACGATCGCCGCCTGGAGCTCGGTCCCTACTACGGATTCCTCGGTCCGATCGTCGATCGCGCAGACCCGCGACGCGCGCCGCTTTACGTGACCGGTGTCGAGAAGATCGCGAGATGTCCCTGGCAGGCCGCTCTGGGGCAGCTGCTCCGCATCGAGCCGCTGCCCGACGCGCTTGTGGATCTTCCCAGCGCAGATGCACTGATGGTCGGGAACCTCGTGCACGGGGTGCTTCAGGCGATCGTTGGCGAGCATCTCGAACCGTGTGACGACTCACTCGAACGGGATGGTCACTCGCTCAAACGGGGCGGAGGCTCGCTCGCTGAAGTCGTCGGCCGCAAGCCCGTTCAGGTTCCGTGGCCAGACCGCAATCGGTTGAGCGAATTGCTGGATCGCGAGGCCAGGCTCATTCTTCGCGCAGAGGGAATCTCGACGCCGGGCTTCGAGCGGGTTCTCATCGATCGCGCGCGTGAGTGCGTAGAATCCGCTCGCCATCTCGAATGGCCCGCCGAAGGTTCCGAGATTGGTGTGCTCGGCGCCGAGATCGAGGGGAGCGTCACGTTGCGGGACGGGAGCGGCGCTGAGCGGGAACTTCGGTTCCGCGCGGATCGAATCGATCGCGCGGCAGGCGTGTTGCGTTTGATCGATTACAAGACCGGCAAGGCCATTTCGGATGGCGTGAAGTCGGACACCCGCAGACGCAATCTATTGAAGGGTGTGTTTCGAGGGGCTGTGCTCCAAGCGCCCGCGTATGCGATGGGCGCTATCCAGATTGCCAGTGATCGCTCCGCGCAGGGTCGTTACCTCTTCCTGGGCGCTGATGTTCCGGAGCACGCGCGGGTCGCGGAGGTCGATTCGGAAGATTCGGATTTTTCCGACGCGTTTGAGCGCGTTGCTGAAGCCGCGTTCGCGGTGTGGGATCGCGGGAGTTTCCTGCCCCGATTGGTCGACCTCTCCAATCGAAAAGAGCCGAATGCATGCAGCAGTTGTTCGGTGAAGGAAGCCTGCTTGCGAGGAGACTCTGGATCGAGGCACCGACTCGAGCGGTGGATGGAAAGCTTGCGAGCGGCGAACGACGACGAATCGACGGAAGCAGAGCGCGCGGCCGTCCAACTCTGGAATCTGGGAGTGGAACAAGCGTGAGCGGCGAAGAATCCACAGAGACCGAAAAGCTACGAGAACAAGACGCGGCTGCGCGAGAACTCGCGCAGCGGGAATTCGAGAAGCCGGTCGTGGTCGAGGCTGGAGCGGGAACCGGCAAGACCACCGCACTCGTTGCTCGGGTACTCTCGTGGTGTTTCGGCCCAGGCTGGGATCGGGCAGAAGCAGCTGCAGCGTCGACCCCCGCAGGCGCTCGCGCCGATCGCATCGCCGCCCAGGTTCTCCGTGGCGTGGTCGCGATTACCTTCACCGAAAAAGCGGCGACCGAGATGAGTGAGCGCATCGGTGTCGCATTGTTGGACGTCGAGCGCGGTGAGCCTCCTGTGTGGCTTCGAGCTCCCGATCCCCCGATTGCCGAAGAGGAGCTTCGCAAACGCGCAGGAATCTTGCGTGGCGCACTCGATCACCTGGTGGTTCAGACGATTCACGCCTACTGCCTCCGTCTTCTTGTCGAGAATTCTCTCGATGCGCGACTCCATCCGAATCTCGAAATCGACGCGGACGGTAGCCTGCAGGAAAGGGCTGTTCGGTCGTCGATGGAAGCGGCGCTCGAGTCCGCGTACTCGAGTTCGGGGAATCCCGCCTTTCTCGCGCTTGCCGCGCGTGGAATAGGTCCGCGCGAGATCGAGCAAGCGTTGATCGCAATGTTGGATGCCGGACTCTCCTCGCAAGCGCTGAGGGTGGATCCCGCTACACCCGACCGTATCTCTGCGCTGATCTGCCGGCTTCGCGAACAACTCGATGAGTACTCGGCGATCGCCGGCGGCGATTTGTTGAGTGTAGGTCGCGTCACGACAGAGATGGCGGAGTTTCTCGAAGAGTTGCGAGTGACGTTGAACGAGGCCCCGCCAGCGGATCGAGCTGGCTTCGTGCAATTCGTCGAACAGCTTCGCGATCGCTTGACGGACCGACTTTTCAATCGTCTCAAGAAGTGGAGGAAAGCGGATTTCACCAACGGCGAGAGGGAAGCCCTCGGAGATCGCGCGGAGCGGCTCGCCGCTCTTGTAGGCGAGCTTCTTCTGCGTTTCGAGCATTTGGTTTCGATCGACCTCGACCTGCTCGACGCCGCGCGCAGCGCGCTCGAGGCGCCACTCGCGAGTGCCGAAGAGCAGCTTCGATCAGCTGGCGTCCTCACGTTCTCTGCGCTGCTTGGCGAAGTGCGCTCGTTGCTCTGCTCTCGCCCCGAAGTCGCCGCACGAATTCGAGCGGGTATCGATCAGCTTCTCGTTGACGAATTTCAAGACACCGACCAATGCCAGTGTGAGATTGTGCGCGCATTGGCGCTCGATGGTGAGGAAGGTGCGCGCCCGGGTCTCTTCATCGTCGGCGACCCGAAACAATCCATCTACGGCTGGCGTCGGGCGGACCTGGCCGCATACCGCGCATTTGTCGATGAGGTCTGCGATTCGGGCGGTATATTTGTGCAGCTGTCGGTCAATTTCCGTTCGGTCCCAATCGTGCTGGAAGAAGTCCAGCGTGTGATCGAGCCCGTGATGAAAGAGGTTCCGGGTGTTCAACCGGCGTTCGAACGCTTGATCGCCCGCCCGGAGCACCTGGACGCGGAGGGGTTTCGCAGCGACCGCTTCAGGCCCGTCGAGTTCTGGTTGCCCACGGCTTGGGAGAGCGGCGGGAGCGGGCGCCGCGAGACGACTGCTGCGGAAGCCTCGGAGATCGAGGCCTCCGCGTTGGCGCGCGAGCTGCGCGAACTGCACGATCAGCACGGCGTGGAGTGGAAGTCGATCGGTGTGCTCTTCCGCAGCCGGGGGGATTGGGAGATTTATTTGTCCGCTCTGCGGCAAGCAGAGATTCCCTACGCGGCCGAGGGAGATCGCAGTTACTACCGGCGCCGCGAGATCATCGAAGCCGCCTGTCTCGTTCGAAGTGTAATCGACCCGAACGATCAACTCGCACTGGTCAGCTACCTGAGGTCTGTCGCCGTTGGCGTTCCGGATGCGGCGTGGATTCCTCTCTGGTCGCGCGCCTTTCCCGATCAGGTCTCGAGGCTCGACGCATCGAATCCCGCGTGTATCAACGAACTTGCCGTTTCGATTCGTGAGGTCGCAGGAGAACTCGCTGGCGATGTCCTCGGCATCGAGCGAATCTCTGGATGGGAAGAGAACCTGCTCTGGGCAATCACCGACATTGCCCAGCTACGCGCGTCGTTCGCGTGCGATCCAGCCGATGTCTTCATCGAAAAATTGCGAACCCGAACCTTGTTCGAAGTGACGGAATCCGCACGTCACCTCGGAGCCTGGCGATGTGCGAATCTCGAGCGCTTCTTTCGAGAAATCAGCCAGGAGTTGGAGTCCGGTCGAGACCCGCACGATTTGTCGCGTCAGCTGCGGGCTGCTGTTGCTTCCGAAAAGGTTGCCGAAGAGGGTCGCCCTGCAGATCTGATGGCGGACGCTGTGAGGGTAATGACGATTCACGGCGCGAAGGGTCTCGGATTCGGGCACGTCTACCTGATGCAGCTCCACAAGGGTGCCGGGGGTGGGCGGCAGCGGCTCACGCAAGCCGTGGAGCACGCGGATGGGTTTGAGTACCAGTTGCTTGGTGCGCCGACGCTCGAATGGGATCGCGTGCTGCGCGAGCGTGAGCGGAGCACCGAAGCCGAGCGAGTTCGGCTGCTCTACGTGGCGATGACCCGCGCAGAGCAGCGACTTGTATTGACGGGACTTTGGTCTGACCATCAGCAGCGTTCGGGTAGCGGGCAGGCGATCGAACACATTCAAACTCGCATCGATTCTACCGAGGGCCTTGCTTCTTGGTTGTCGGGTCCCGCTCTAGAGGGTGCTTCCGATTTTGTCGATGGCTTTGGCGCGCGCTGGTCGCTGCCCGCTCTTGAAGTGGGCGAGGTGTCCGCCTCTCGGGGTACGCGCGGGAACAGCATTGAACTTCCTTCGGAATCTGAAATGGTCGACGCATCGCGCAGGCTCGCCGAGCTGAGAGCGCGCGCATCCGAGCGCATGTCGCGGCCAATGCGTGCGACGGCATCTGCGCGAGATCGCGAGATTGACGATTGGGAGTGTTTCAGCCGATCGAAGAGCGGCGCGAATGGCGCCGATATGCGCGCGATTGGGGACATGCGTGCGATTGGAGTTGCGATCCACCGCGCGCTCGAGGAGTTCGATTTCGAAGCGGATCTGCAAATGGAAACGGAACGCACTCGAGACACCGTTGCTCGAGATCTCGCTATCGCAAACACTGGCGCGGACGAGACGGTGGCCGCTGGAGTGAGGCTGTGGGACAAAATTGTGGAAGGCAGCCTGTTTACGCGCCTGCGAGAGCTGTCAGAACACATCGTCGCTCGAGAGCTATCGGTGCTGTGTCCGCCGAGCGGTGAAGAAGGCCCCGTTGGTTACCGAACCGGTGTCATCGACCTGGTCTATCTCGATCCGGGCAGCGGCCAGCTCGTCGTCGTCGACTACAAGACGGACCAGGTGGCGGAACCGTCCGAGCTGGAGAGTCGCGCTGAAACCTATGCCGAGCAAAGAGCCGCCTATCGTCATGCGCTCGAAGACGCATTCGAACTTTCCTATACGCCGCGTTTCGAGTTTTGGTTTCTCGACGCGGACACGAGCGTTTAGATCGCGGAGCTCGGTACCGCCGATTCGATCCAGATTGCGTCGCAGCCTCCAGCATCGAGCAGGCTGCTGATCTCGAAGCCGAAGAGGTCCGGCGATGCCGCTGCGTCAATCACGCCAATCTGCGCCATAATGAAGAACATCGCCGCGAAGGAGGGTAGATGTGAAGGCATCAGATCTGTTCGTGAAATGCTTGGAGGCCGAAGGTGTGAAGCAGATTTTCGGCGTGCCCGGCGAAGAGAATGCCCACTTCATGATGTCGCTCGAGGATTCTCCGATTGAATTCGTCTTGACGCGCCACGAACAGGGCGCCTCCTTCATGGCGGAAGTTCATGGGCGTCTCACCGGGGAGCCGGGTGTTTGCCTCGGCACGCTGGGGCCCGGCGCAACGAATCTGATCACCGGTGTCGCCGATGCCAATATGGATCGCGCTCCACTGATCTGTCTCACCGGCCAGGCGGATAGCCAGCGCCAGCACAAGGAAAGCCATCAGTACATGGATGTGGTGAGTATGTTCAAGCCTGTTACGAAGTGGGCGCACGCGGTCTTGCATCCCGACAACATTCCAGAGATCGTCAGAAAGGCGTTCAAGATCGCGACGACTGAAAAGCCCGGCGCGGCCCACATCGAACTCGCGGAGGACATTGCGCAGCTCGACGCGAAGACGGCGCCGATCCCGGCTCAGCGCACACGTCGTGCAGTCCCCGCGGACAAGGTCGTCGATCAGGCGTGGGAACTCATCAAGTCTGCTCGGCGCCCGGTGATTCTGGCGGGCAATGGAACGATTCGAAAGCGTGCGAGCAAGCAGCTTCGTGTGTTCTGCGACCAGACCGGTATTGGTGTGGCCAGCACCTTCATGGCGAAGGGCTGCGTGGACATGGATTCCGAGAGTTGCCTGTACACGATTGGCCTCCAGGGAAAGGACCATGTCGCGTGCGCGATCGACGCCGCAGACCTCGTCATTTGCCTCGGTTACGACATGGTCGAGTACCACCCGCGGTTGTGGAATGAGTCAGGCGACAAGGTGATCGTTCACATCGATTTTCTGGCTGCGGAAGTCGACGAAAACTACCGCGTCGCGGTCGATGTCGTCGGAGACCTCGCTCACACCTTGTGGATGTTGAACGAGCGGGCTGAGAGAGACCCCGTCTCCTTCGATACCGCCCAGCAGAAGGCCGTTCGACGCGACATGAACGCTGAGTTCACGGAGTACAAGGACGACGACACCAATGGGCTGATTCGACCTCAGAAAGCAATCTGGGATGCCCGTCAGGTGCTGGGACCTCACGACGTTCTTTTGAGTGATGTGGGCGCCCACAAAATGTGGGTTGCGCGTTACTACCAATGTCACGAACCGAATACCTGTCTGATTCCGAACGGATTCTGCTCGATGGGGTTCGCGTTGCCCGGCGCAATCGCCGCACAGCGCGCGCTCCCGGACCGGCGCATCATGGCGATTTGTGGCGACGCGGGTTTCTTGATGAACGTTCAGGAAATGGAGACCGCCGTGCGGATCGGCTCGAACATCGTCGTGATGGTCTGGGAAGATCACGAGTACGGCCTGATCGCATGGAAGCAACAAAACGAGTTCGGTCGCCACACCGATCTAAGCTTCGGCAACCCCGATTTCGTCGCACTCGCCAGATCTTTTGGTTGGAATGGGTATCGGGTCGAGAAGAGTGTAGAACTTTGCCAGACGCTCGAGGAGGCGTTCCGTGAGGAGGGACCGAGTCTGGTGGTAATTCCGATCGACTACCGGGAGAACGCGCTCTTGACCCAGCGGCTCGGAAACATCCAGTGCTCGATCTGAAAGAATCGCGCGTTTTCTGCACCGCGAGGTTCGACAATCGCTCCAACAACGATCAATATTCCGATCCGTGACCGAAAAAGCCGCAGCCATCGACATCCAATCTGTTCGGGAGATTCTCGCGCTGGAATCCGCGGGCAAGGTAGTAACCTTGCGCGGTTGGGTGCGCACCGCCCGCCACTCGAAGGGGGTCTCCTTTCTCGAGGTCAGCGACGGTTCCTGTTTCGCAGGCCTTCAAGTCGTCGCCGCGCCCGGACTCGAAAATTTCGAAGCCGAGGTGCGCCACATCCAGACCGGTTGCGCGGTATCGGTAACCGGTGAGCTCGTCGACTCGCCCGGGAAGGGGCAGCGTTTCGAACTGCAAGCCCAGTGCGTCGAGGTGGTCGGTGCGGTTGCCGAAGACTATCCGCTGCAGAAGAAACGACATTCTTTCGAATTCCTGCGTACCCTCGCGCACTTGCGACCGCGTACGAATACGCTGGGTGCGGTGCTTCGAGTCCGCAACGCCGCAGCGATGGCGATTCACGAATTCTTTCAAGAGCGCGGATTCCTGCTATTGCACACGCCGATCATCACGTCTTCCGATGCCGAAGGCGCTGGCCAGATGTTTCGAGTTTCGACCCTGGACGCCGGTGACCCGCCGCGTGACGAACGCGGAGCCGTCGATTTCGGGCAGGATTTCTTCGGGCGTGAAACCTTCCTCACGGTTTCAGGACAACTCGAGGCTGAAATCGCCGCGCTCGCCCTCACCAACGTCTACACCTTCGGCCCCACCTTCCGAGCCGAGAACTCCAACACCAGCCGGCACCTCGCGGAGTTCTGGATGATCGAGCCCGAGATGGCATTCTGCGATCTTGATGGCAATGTGGATCTCGCGGAGGAATTCTTGAAGCACGTGTTCACGCGTGTTCTGGATCGGTGCCCGGACGACATGGCGTTTTTCAACGAGCGGATCGACAAGACGGTGCTCGAGACGCTGAATCACATTATCGAGACGCCGTTCGAGCGCATCTCCTACACCGAAGCGGTGGAGATCCTCCAGCGCAGCAGCGAGACCTTCGAATTTCCGGTGACATGGGGTGTCGATCTTCAGAGCGAGCACGAGCGCTACCTGACCGAAACCCACATCGGAAAGCCGGTTGTCGTCACCGATTATCCCGCGTCGATCAAGGCGTTTTACATGTACCTCAATGAAGACGAGCGCACCGTCCGCGCAATGGACGTCCTGGTTCCCAAGGTCGGTGAGATCGTCGGCGGCTCGCAGCGCGAGCACCGTTTGGACTCACTCAAGCGTCGGATGGCCGAGCAGAATCTCGATGAGGCTCACTATTGGTGGTATCTCGATCTGCGGCGATACGGGACCGCGCCTCATTCTGGATTCGGGCTGGGTTTCGAGCGCATCGTTCAATTCATGACGGGCATGGCGAACATCCGAGACGTGATTCCATTTCCACGGGTTCCGGGCTCGGCCGAGTTCTAGTCCGGTTCGCCTCGTGTTAGGTGTTTGGTTTTGAGTGGTTTTCGGATGGGAGTTCTTGCCGTGGACGAAGTGCAAATTGCGGAAGCGGCACTCGAGCGAGATGACCCGGTTGAATTGATGGATTGGATTCTCGAATTCGCGGGTGACAGTGGTGATCGCGAACTCGCTGAGAATTGTTGTCTGCGACTCGCGCGCCATCGCAATGCGATGGTCCGTGGCAACGCGCTGCTCGGCTTCGGACATCTCGCGCGCCGTTTCGGTCGCCTCGACGCGAATCGCGTCAAGAGACTCGTCGACACCGGTCTCCACGATGGGAGTGACTACGTGCGCGAGCAGGCTCGGTCCGCCGCAGAAGATTTAATTACCTTTCTAGCCTGGGAGTTCGAAATCACCGAAGACAGCTCGCCGGATCACGCGGCACACACGTAGTCGATTCCATCTCTCAGCCCCGCCGTGTCGAGAACGCCCCGGATTTTCGCACGAGGCCGCGCACCCGCCACCGACACCACGAGGCGCTGATCGGGGGCGCGAAGCCACTCGTCGGGGTGCACGACGGGCGCGCCTGCAATGGAGTTGCCGATGCGTCCGGGATGGAGTTCGAGGATGGCGCTCGGCTGTTTACCGTGTTGCCGAAGCGCGTTTTGCAGGCAGCGACCAGTTTTCCCATAACCCCACAGCGCGTAGTCATCGGAATTCGCGAGAAACGAATTTGCTAGATGCGCTGCCTTGCAAGCCGTGAACCGATCGATGGAGTAGGTCTCGCTGGTGCGTGAGAGGCGACGGGGCCCATCGCGCCATGCGAGTAGTTTTCGCGGCACGACATCGAGTTCGTAACCGGCTGCGAGTAGGCGAAGAACGAGATCGTAGTCTTCGGCCCAACCGCAATCTCGGTATGGATGCGCGATCAGGATCTCGCGGCGGATCAGCAGGGTGGGGTGGGCGATCGGGCACTCGACGAACGCTTCGGCACGGATGCTGTGTGGAGAATCGATGCTGTTGAGCCAATGCTCGTAGGCGCGCATCCCATCTGTTAGGGCGCTTCGGGGGAAGAGCCGAACGCGACAACCGACGGCTGCGAGCGTGGAATTGCGCTCCAGCGCGGCACACTGAGCGGCGATTCGGTCGCGGTGCATCCAATCGTCGGCGTCCATGCGCGCCACGAATCGCCCGCGGCAATGCTCGAGGCCATCTAGCAGCGTTGGAACGAGGCCTCTATGGGGGCGAACGAGCAGCCGGAACCGCGCGTCCATCGCCACGAACTCCCTGGCTACGTCGATCCCGCGATCCGAAGATCCATCGTCCATGATGACGCACTCCCAATCAGTGTCGGTCTGGCGTTGGGTGCTGCGCAGGCAGGTGTGCATCGTTTCCACGGCGTCGAAGACGGGTAAGAGGATCGAGGTTCGAGGTCGATTCGGCATGGCTTCCGTGGATTCTAGGTGTGCGCCTTCGCGACGCACCCAATGACCCGGATTCTAGCGGTGAACTCGTCGGATTCGCATGCGGTGGCTCGCGATCCCATTCCGGATCACATTTTTCACCGCCCGCTACTCGATGTAGATCGGGCTCGACCAGGCTGCGCCGGTGTCTTTCTGCACGGCACGCACGTAGAGGTATTCGCCCGAGACCAAGTTTTCGATCTCTCGACTCAGCGTGATTTCGAGCAAACCGTCAATCGGGGTGGAGTCGACGAGCATTCCGCTTCGAATCAGATCGACGCGGTCCAGGGGCGTTTCCGCGATGACCTGAACGAAGAGTTCGCCCGTGTAGCTTCCCGATTCGGACTTCGGGATCAACGCGCCCATGGAATAGTCGTCGAGTGCGGTGCGCAACAAGATTCTCGGCCCGTTGGTGGCGTAGACACGGCGCGCGCGCAGTGCCTCGAGCACCGACTCGCGTGTCAGGGTGTCGGTGATGATGGCCGCAAGTCCACCGCTTTCCGCGACGAGGTGGGTGAGCCCGGGATGGCCATCGTGGCCGTCGCCACTGCCCACGAATCCGAGTCGAAAGCCGCGAAGGAGGATGTCTCTCACGAAATTTCCGGGAATCGGGTCGTAAATCGGAACCGGCGAGTCGGGTGATTCGCTGCTGCCGTGAACGGAGACGATCTCGGTCAAGGGCTCGAGCACTGGATCTGGCGGAAAATCCCAGTTCGTGGGCATCACTCCGCCCGCGGAGTGATGCGCGAAAGTGAGTGCCTGCTTTCCGCGCAGGGCATCCCAGAGTTGTGTGGGTGTTTCGTAATCGGGGGAAATCGAGCTGAAGATCTCGCCCTCGTCTTCGAAGTAGAGAACGTGCCGGTGCCCGTGAATCCAGTTCGTCCACTCGTAGCCGAGCACCGTGACGAAGCGACCGGGTTGGTGAAAGCGGCGCGTCTCGTTTTGGATTTCTTCCCAGGATTCGGGTTGGCCATCGAGCGGCAGCACTCCCCAATGGTCGTGATCCGTAATCGCGACTACGTCGAGAGCGGATACATCGCGCGCGTAGGTGAAGTAATCCTCCACGGTGCCCGTTCCATCGGACAGGCTCGTATGACCGTGGAGGTCGCCCCAGAAGATGTTCTGTCCATCTGGAGTGACGAGCATGGGATTGCTATCCCCCATCAGTCCGTTTTCCGATTCTACATGCACCCGCACGACGCCGGGCTCCCGAACGATCGCTTCGAAGGTCTTGCTCCCGTGGTCGGATGCGACGAATACCACGGGCTCCTCCATCTCGATTTCCACATTTTCTGGCGTATTGGTGAGCGTAATTTCCCCCTCGAACGGATATCCCGCGTTCGCGTGGAGATCCAATGCCGCGACGGTGATCCGGAACGGTTCTCCGGGTCGGGAGATACTAGGGAGGGTAATTATGAATGTGACGGGTTCTGCTGGCAGGACATCGATACCCGGAGAATCCTCGAGGAAACTGCGAAAGCCATCGCCATCGCCGTCTATCGCGAACCAGAAGCGGGAATTCTTTTCCGCGAGGATGTCCGCCATTGCGCCCGCGGGTCCGGCGCCGTACACGATCGTGATCCGATCTCCGGCGCGAAGGGCGCGTCCGGATACGCGCAAGCCGAGGAGTTGCTCGTCGAGAGTGGACGCGTCTAGGTGGATTTCCTCGTCACTCGTCGTCAACACCGTGTAGCCCGCGCCATTCGGATCTTCGACCTGGGGTGTGCTCCATTCCCAAAATGGCGAAACCTGGAAATAGATCATGCCACCGACCGCGATTCCCTCCGGCCCGACTTCGTAGATCAGTGTGAATCGCCCGGGTGTTCCGGCGATTGCGAATTGGGGGTCTCCTGGCAACTGCTCGAGCCAGGCGCGTCCCCCGCCATCCGACGCATCGGCCGTGCTCGCCAAGCTCAACCGGAGGTGTTCGACGAGCTCGGGCATCGCACCAGGCGGGTAGGCCCCCGCGTCAGTCGAATCGGCCGGTTTCGTGGGCAGCACAGCTTCGGCCGTACGCCGCTCTTGGGTATCCCCGCTACACGCGGTCGAGCAAGCTAGGACGAGCGCAATCGTCCACCAGATCCACCAACGAAGCACCGACACCCGTCCCCCTGGCCCTGGATTTCCCAGGATCAGCATAGCCTTGATACGAAAGCCCCACCGGAGTGCTCATCTGCGAGCCTCCGCTGTGGCTGGAAAAATCCGGCTTGCGCGGGTGCGGGTAGTAGCACTCGCGGTGGGGCAAATGGGGCGTGTTTCTACTTCAGCCATCAAGCCTTTCTTCCGTTTTATCCATAGCCCAGTCCCGTTTATGAGGACCCTCGCTCGGGGTTCCCGCGGCAATCGGCTCAAGGGGAGAGGCATCTGAAGATGTCGTCGCGTCCTGCTGCGAATTCGGCCGAAAATCAACGACCGTGGGTGACGTACGGATTGTTGGTGCTCTGTGCGATCGCCTTGATGTATTCGAATCGTCTCGAGCGCGACATCCGAAGTTCTGCCGATGGCGCAGTCACAAAAGCGGCCGCCTATTGGACAGAGCGTCCCTATCTCGAGCCCGCTGACAGCATCGTCCGGAAGCTCACGGCCGAAGGGATTCAGAGTCGGCGCACGGAGTTTCGACGGGATCAGTCCGGCAGAGGTTCGATCAACGTCCCCAGTGCGGTGAAGAGCCACTACCAGGAGATCCTCGATGGATTGATGGCGGAAGCTCTCGAACCCCTGTCGCAGTTGCCCCGTTACCGCATGGGGGTTCGAACTTCGAAACCAGACGGTGTTTCGTATCTCACCCATCAATTCCTCCACAATGGGTGGCTACAGCTGATCGGAAACTGCCTTCTCTTGCTGATTCTCGGCTGCTACATCGAACGGGTCTGGGGCCATCTCCTGTTCAGCATCTTCGCACTCGTGGCGTCGCTCGCCGCGGCGACCGCATTTCGGAGCGGCAACCCGGAATTGGACGTGGCACTGATCGGGACTTCGGGGATGATCGCTGGCCTGCTCGCCGCGTTCACGCTTCGGTTCGCATCGCGGTGGACGGAGGCGGGTTACTGCAGCGTCATCATCGGGGGATTGTGCTGGTTGACGGTGTCCGCCCGTTACAGCTGGGGTGGGTCCGTAGTTCCAGGCCCCACCGCCAGCAGCGAAGTGGTCGCGGTAGCGAATGCCTCGCTTTGGGCGATCGCTGGCGGTTTTGCCTGCGGGCTGGTGGTCACCGGGATGATGATGTTGGTGAAGATCGAATCGATTCTCTTCAAGGCTGACTCGACGGCCGCCAGGAAGCCGAACGTGAATCCCGAGATCGAGGCCGCCCTCGATGCGCGCGCAGACGGTCGATCTGACGAAGCATTCGAGTTGCTTTCGGCGTTGCTACAGCGAAATCCGGAGCACCGCGCAGCCCTGCTCGCAATGTGGGACGTTGCGCTCGACCTCGGGCGGCCGTCTGACGCGGCGGGAGCGATGCTTCGCATCATTCGAGATGAGGTTCGCAGAAACGCCTCATCTGCCGTCGGTCATTGGCTCGATCTCGCGGGCCGCGGTTTGCACAGCGACGCAGAGCCCGCACTCCTGATCCACGTCGCACTGATGCTGATCAAAGCTGAGCGACGTTCCGAAGCGATGAGGGCGCTCGAGAGAGCGCTGGAGATTTCGGCAGAAACCGAATCGCCGGAACTTGCAGCTCGCGTGGCACGTGCTTCTGTGTCGTTGGATCGGGGCTTCACCGAAGTAGCGGCCTGGCACGCGCTTGGCTCAATGGATCTCGCCTTCAAGGACCGCCAGGATCTCGAAGCGCTGTTGGGGGAACTCCACCGAGAAGAGCCCGAGCCCGCTTCGCAATCCACTTCGCGCGATGATGCGGGCACTGCTTCAAGTCCCGCCTTCTCCTCTGATTTTTCAGATTCAGGCCCACGCGTCGAAGATCACTTGCCTCGATGGGAGGATCCCGAGCGCTCCGGTGCAGTGGGTTCACCTTCTGAGGAGCCGCTCTCTTCCGTCGGAGCCAGTGGCGAGAGCGCTTCGGCGCCCGCCGTGACCGTTCGGCCCGCGCCCATCGAATTGGAGATTACGTCGAGATATCTCCGAGTCGTACGCGCACAGCCGAGCGAAATCCTAGAGGACGGCCTCGTGATCGAGATCGAAAGCGGAGGCAAGCGCAAGATTCGCTTCGATCGAGTCGATGCAGTTTCGGTGGCCGCGGTTGACGGCTTGGGGTCGAAATTCGTGATCGTGATCGATCTCGTCTTGAATTGGATGTCTGAGTCGCCCGAGCCGCTCAAGGTGATCCGAATGCGTGGCGATCGCTTCGATCCGCGCCAGTTCTTGCCCGGGCGCGATTCGCAACTGGATGCAATGCGCCTATTTACGGCGCTGCTTCACAAACGGTGCAACGCGACGGCGTTACCCGATGTACACTCGGTTCAGGGTACGCCCTTTGCTTCGTTTTCCGATCTTGCCAGCTACCACCGCACGGTTCTCTCCGTAGAAGATGAGGTCTTGGAGGCTGATCCCACCGATTGATAGACGCCTACGGCCGAATCGAATAACTCCTCGGACCGAGGTGCTCAGCGAGCAAGGGCTGGATCCAGTCGATCCAATCACAGAGTGCGGGCCGCGTGCGGCGCGGATCGATCAGGTCGTTGACCCCGAAAGCCTCGGCCCGATCGAATGGCAATCGCTCGGCCGCAAAGGCTTCTTCGAGTTCGCGGCGGCGTGCTTCTGGATTCTCAGCAGCCGCGATCTCTCGACCGAATGCGATCGCCACACCCCCTTCGAGTGGGAGCGCTCCGCCTTCCGCAGAGGGCCACGCCAACGTGTATGCGGCGGGTCCAAAATGGACTGCGGCCGCGACCCCGTAGGTCTTTCGCACAATGACGCTCACCCACGGTACGGTCGATTGAACGGCTGCGAACATCGCTTCGGCACCGAAGCGTATGGTCCCCGCTTCTTCGGATTCGCTTCCGATCATAAAGCCCGGCTCGTCGACAAGGCTGACGATCGGGAGGTGGAAGGTGTCGCAGAGGTCGATGAATCTCCGCACCTTGCGGGATCCATGCGCGGTCATCGCTCCCGCATAATACTTCGTATCGTTGGCGAGAATCCCGACGGGTTGGCCATTGATGTGCGCCAGGCCGGTGATTTGTGCACGTCCATAGCTTGGAGAAATTTCGAAGAACGAGTCGCGGTCGACGGTGAGCGCGATCACTCGGCGCATATCGTAGATCTGCCGTCGATCTCGCGGAACGATCGAAATCAGTTCTTCCTCTGTGCGATCCCGATCGTCGGTCGATTCGATTCGCGGCGCCGGTTGCCACACATGGGTTGGCAGATAGGTGAGGAATCGACGGATGGTCTCGAAAGCTTCCTGTTCGTCTTCGACGACGTTGTCGACGACGCCACTCCTGGAGTGAACGCGCGCGCCTCCGAGTTCTTCCTTGCTCTTGGTTTCGCCGATGGCGCGCTCGACGACCGCGGGTCCGGCGATCAGGATCTGCGCAGTGTGTCGAGTCATCACCGAAAAGTGGGAGGCGACCAACCTCGCTGCGGGAAACCCTGCCACCGCGCCTACCGCTGCGGAGACCACCGGTACGCTTGCCATCGCCTGCATGATCGATTGGAAGCGGTGCGGTGCGTAGACGGGGCCGCTCGCGGGGCGATGCCCTTTTCCTCGTGGGCCTGTCACGCTTCCCCCCGCGCCCTGCAGGAATCGGATCAGTGGGAGCTTGAAGCGGCAGGCGAGCTCTTCCGCGTACACACTCTTGCGAAGCCCGGAAGGGGAGGGTGAACCGCCGCGCTGGGTGAAATCCTCGCCGCCGACAACGCATGGCCGCCCATCGAGCTTCGCGAGGCCGAGCACGTAGTTGGCGGGCGTGAAGCCGATCAGTTCCCCGTCTTCGCTGTACTCGGGTTCACCCGCGATGCCGCCCTGTTCGCGAAAGGAGCCGGCGTCGATGAGCGCGTCGATGCGCTCCCGAATCGTCAGCCGCCCGAGTTCATGTTGCTTGGCAACCGCCTTCTCGCCGCCGAGCTCCGCGGCCAGCTGCCGGCGCTTTTCGATCCCATCGACCTCGGGTTTCCAGCTCATTCGGGGATGGTAGTGGATAACGCGTTCCAGGACGCTGGTTTAGCGGGCCAGCGCAGCCTCTGAAGCGGTGGTTGACAGTCTCGAAAAGGATGAGTAAGCTGGTCTTACATTATGTAAGTCCTGCTTTTACGTGGGAGTCGAATCGCTCGGCATTGGCGGCAAGAGTGGGCTCGCGAGTAGACCCGACCGGCGGGAATCGCCCGGGCGGCTGACGAAATAGGACGGAGACGAATCGGGATGCCGACGAACCTGCCTGATCACTCAAACCCAAACAGCCCTCAGCCGCGGTCGAGTGGCGAGCCTGCTCGCCTTTCGGGCAAGGAGGCGGTCGTGCTGGAGTTGCTCCACGACGGCGAGCAGTACGGGCTCGAGATCGTGCGTCTGTCTGAGGGGCGTCTCAAGAGAGGGACCGTCTACACCACGCTCAATCGGATGCAGCAAAAGGGTTATGTGCAATCCCGCAGCGAAGAGAAGCCCGCGCACGTTCCGGGAATTCCTCGTCGCCTGTTCCGCGCGACTCCTTATGGCCTCCGCATATTCGAAGCCCGCGAACTCGCCACAAACTTTCTACTGCAGGAGGCTCCCGCATGAGTTTTCTCCACGACTCGTTGCCAGGCGAGACTGCTCGCCGCTGGCTCGCACGGGTTTTTTCGCCCGGAGCGATGGAAAGCGTATTCGACCCCTTTCTCGCTGATCTTCAGGCCGATTGGACGCACGCGAAGGCCACTCGGAGTGCGCGGAACGCGCGCTGGACGCTGTATTTCTCCTACCTTTCCCTCGTCGTACAGGTGGCGACGTATCTATTGGGGTCTCTATTCGGCCCTTCCTACGAATTAGCACCGACGACAGCCATCGGTGCGTCGCCTAGCGACGCTGAAGTGAACCCGGCTTGGCGGTCGCGGTACACCGCGCCGCTGGTCGTTGCCGCTCTAATCACCTTTGGTCTCTTCGCACTCATGAACGCGTTGATCGCGAGCGAACCCGGAACCGCCACGGGCCCTTCCTCGATCACCGTTCATCTGATCCGTGTACCTCCCAAAGCGGAACTGGTTGTCGAGCCTAAGTCAGAGCTTCCGACGCGCCCCCAACTTGCTGTGCAACCGGGGGTCACGGGGCTTCCGATCGATAGAGGAACGAAATTTTCACCGCGCTTGCCCAGCGGACCCACTGGGGACTGGTTCGATCCGAAACTGGGTGGCTACACGAACCCGAACCTCAACGTACCGGGTTCGGATCAAAGCGAAATTCCCATCGTAAGGGTTCCGCCCGTCTATCCGCAGCGCGCGCTCGATCGTGGAGTCGAGGGTTGGGTAGAGGTCGAATTCACGGTGACCGAGATTGGGGGTGTTTCAGATCCGAAGGTGCTGAGCGCGCATCCGAGTTCGATCTTCAATCGTGCGGCGCTGCGCGCGATCGAGCGCTGGAAGTACGAACCCAAGGTGGTGGACGGCCAACCCGTGTCGCGCCCCGGGATGCGCAAGCGACTTCGCTTCGAACTGAGTGGGAGCCGGCCCAGATCCGATTGACCCTTATCGGCTGGCGAGGATAATTTCCGATTGACCCTTATTGGCTGGCGAAGATAAAATCCTTCAAAAACAGATAGTTGTATAGATATTGGTACTCAGGTTGCGGCTCCGAGTTTCCGAACGTATGTTTGGAACGATCGTTCTAATTCGGAGTGACTGCCAGGGTGCCCACTCGTACCGATTCCCAGATTGCCAGTTCTCGCCCCACCCGCCTCGCGCCGCCAGAAGGGGGCCGCGGCGCGGATACGCGGGAGCGCTTGCTCGATGCCGCGGAGCAGATCTTTGCTGAGCGCGGTTTCGAGGGTGCGTCGATACGCGCGGTCACGCAGGCGGCCGGTGCGAGTGTCTCGGCGGCCAACTACCACTTCGGTTCGAAGGAGGCGCTGCTGCGCGAGACGCTCTTGCGGCGCGTCGGTCCGCTCAATGAGCGGCGGATCGCGCGCCTCGACGCGCTCGAAGAGAACGCGGGCGGGCGCCCCGTTGAACTCGAGACGATCATCGAAGCCTTTTTGCGGCCGGTATTCGAAGAGCACGCGGCCTCAGTCGACGCCACCAACCGATTTCGACAGGTAGCGGCGCGCATTTATTCCGATCCGCCGGACGTCGTCGCTACGATGAAACGAGAACTCTTTGGTCCGATCGTGACGCGCTTCGTTGGCGCGATTTCGGCTGCTCTACCCGAAAAGACACTCGAAGAAATCGAACTCGGTTTCCAGCTCACTGTCGGCGTGATGGTTCACGTAATCAGTGGCCACCTGGTAACCACGCCTGTCTCTGAGGATGGCGGGTGTGAATGCTGGACCTCTCGACTCTCCGATGAGGCAGTCCTTCAACAGATGATCGCCTATGTGGTTGCTGGGCTGCGCGCCAAGAGTCCATCGTGAAGCCTATCGATTTCCGATCGCAATCGGAGTCCACCGATTCGCAGGCTCGAATGAAGATGCTGATCCCGTTCGCGATTATCGGTTTCGCTCTGCTCGTGGTATGGGGCGTCAAGATGATGGAGTCGAGTGTCGAATCGGTACCCCGACAAGAGTCGGCCCGATTGGTTTCCGTGATCGAAGCGCAACCACGCGACATTCAACTTTCGGTGTTCACGCAGGGCACCGTCGTGCCAAGGACCGAGAGCGATCTGATTCCTCAGGTTGCGGGCGAAGTAATCTGGGTGTCGCCGAGGCTGGTGTCTGGTGGCTTCTTCGAGGAGGGAGAAGCGTTGATTCGGATCGACCCGGCGGACCAGCGGGTCGAACTCGAGGCTGCGCGTGCTGTTGTGGCGCGAACGAAGAGCGAGTTTGCGCGCGCGAAGACTGAAATCGAGCGCCAGCGGAGACTCGCCGACCAGGGCGTCGCGAGCCAGGCGCGGATCGACGACGCCGAAAACGCGTTTCGGGTGACCGAGGCCGAACTCCGCGAAGAGACTGCGAAGCTTGCGCGCGCGGAGCGCGATCTCGAGCGAACCGAAATCCGCGCGCCCTACCAGGGACGGGTGCGTTCGGAGGCGGTCGATGTCGGCCAGTTCGTGAGCCGCGGAGTTTCCATCGGGAAGCTCTACGCGACCGACTATGCGGAAGTGCGACTGCCGCTTCCGGATCGCGATCTTCGCTACCTCGATATTCCATACGATCTCCGCGGGTATCCCACGACTCCAGATGGCGATCCAGTCGGAGCGAGTGTTGGTCCTGTCGTGCAACTCAGAGCCGAGTTCGCCGGTGAACCCCGAACCTGGATCGGACAGATCGTGCGGACCGAAGGCGAAATCGATGCGAAGAGTCGAATGGTTCACCTCGTCGCGCGCGTCGAGGATCCCTACGGCCAGAATGGAAAGTGGGGATCGGCGCCGTTAGCGGTCGGTCTTTTCGTCGAAGCTGAAATTCAGGGCAGGCGGGTCAAAGACGTTTTTGTATTGCCGCGAATGGCTCTGCGCACCGACACTGGGGACGATCTCGTCTATGTCGTGGATGCCGAGGATCGCCTGCGTTTCAGGGCTGTCGACGTCCTTCGCGCCCAGCGCGACGATGTCATCATCTCTGGTGGCCTCAAAGCTGGTGAACAGATCTGTATTTCGCCCATGGCGGACGCTGTAAACGGAATGGCTGTACGGACCATTCGTGCAGCCGAGGGTGAGAGTCGACTCGGCCATCAGCCGAATCCTTCAGGAAGAATCCAGCAACTCGATTCCGCGATGGCTCAGAGGCAGTAGTGGCCCGTCCGATCGAATGGTTCGCGAACAATCACGTTGCTGCGAACCTGTTGCTGATGTTGATGGTCGTGGGTGGTATTGCGGCGCTTCCTTCGATTCAACAAAAGAGTTTTCCGGATATCGACATCAACATCATCCAGGTTGGCGTTACGCATCTCGGAGCGTCACCGGAAGAGGTCGAAGAGGGCGTCTGCATTCGGATCGAGGAAGCGATCCAGGGCATCGACGGGATCGAGAAGATTATGTCGAGTGCGGCGGAGGGTGCGTGCGGCGTCTCGGCCGAATTGATCTCGGGTTATCCGGTCGATCGCGCGCTCAGTGAGATCAAGAATGCCGTCGATTCGATTGCCACCTTTCCCGTAGACACCGAAAAACCGATCGTCAGCCACATGCAGATCCGACGAAACGCGCTCCAGATTGCGCTCTACGGTGATGTCGGAGAGCGCACCCTCAAGGTGTACGGCGAGCGCATGCGCGATGAGATATCCACGCTGCCCGACGTCACCCAGGTGGAGTTGACGGGTGCGCGCTCTTACGAAATTTCGATCGAGGTTTCTGAAGGGACACTGCGCCGACACGGTTTGACTCTTGACCAGGTGGCGGTCGCTGTGCGCCATGGTTCCCTCGATCGGCCCGGTGGTTCGATCAAGACCTCGAGCGGCGAAGTGCTCCTGCGTACGAAAGGACAGGCGTACACCAAGGAGGAATTCGAGCGCATCGTCGTCGTAACGCGAAACGACGGCACCCGTTTACTGCTCGGTGAGATTGCAGACATCATCGATGGTTTCGTGGAAGACGATCAGTTCGCGACCTTCGATGGAAAACCTGCGGTGCTGATACGTGTCTACCGCGTGGGTGATCAGAAGGTTCTCGATCTGGTGGCGCGTGTGAAAGAGTGGGTTTCCCATGCAGGCGCGCGTCTGCCCGACGGGATCGAGATCGAAGTCTGGCGCGACGGCGCGCGATCGCTGCGCGATCGACTCGACATCCTGGTCCGCAACGGCCGCACAGGATTCGTTCTCGTATTCATCGTGCTCGCGCTTTTTTTGCGCCTACGCCTCGCGTTCTGGGTCGCCATCGGCGTGCCGGCCTCGTTTGCGGGCGCGCTCGCGTTGTTTCCGATCCTTGGGATCTCCATCGACGTGATCTCAATATTCGCGTTCATCCTGGTTCTCGGCCTGCTCGTGGATGACGCCATCGTGGTCGGCGAGAACGTGCACCGTCACCAGGAGAGCGGAGACGGAGCCAAGGTGGCGGCGATTCGGGGTGCGCAAGAGGTCGCCACCCCGGTCATATTCGGGATTCTGACGACGGTCGCAGCATTTTTGCCGCTCATGATTTCGCCCGGGGGATACGGCCAGGTGTTCCGCGTCATTGCATTTGTCGTAGTTCTCTGTCTCCTGTTTTCGCTGATCGAATCCCAACTCATTTTGCCAGCGCATCTCGGTCGCATGAAGCTCGACAACGAGTCCGACTCTGAGCGAAAACGGACGGGCATTTCCGGATACTGGTACCGGGTGCAGCGCGTGACTTCGGGAAGTCTCGAGTATCTCGCGCAACACCGATATCGCTCTGCGCTCTCGGTGGTCTTGAGCTGGCGCTACGCGACCATGGCATCCGGAGTCGCGATTCTTCTGATCGCGACGTCACTGGTCATGTTCGGTCACATCAAGTTGACTTTCTTCCCCGCTGTCGAGAGCGACTATGTAACCGCGCGGATCGTGATGCCGCCGGGTACGCCCATCGAGGCGACCACCGCGGCGGTTCGCGAGGTCGAAGCGGCTGCGCGCCGCACGAAGGCGGCATTGGATGAGGAATTCGGCACGGATGGCGGGTCGATCGTACGCCATGTTTTCATGACGGTCGGTACACAAACCGACGCCAGACACGGGCCTTCGTTCGTGAGTACGGGGGGTGGAAGCAATCTGGGCGAGGTCGCGATCGAGCTCGCGGGTGGGGACGTTCGTCCAATTGGGGCGAAGGAGATCGCGCAGCGCTGGCGCGACGAGACGGCTCCGATTCCGGGAATCGAAGAGCTCCGCTTCGATTCGGCTTTGTTCTCCGGTGGTGATCCGATCGACATTCAACTCGCGGCGGACGACGTCGGTGCGCTCGAGGCTGCAGCCGATCGACTCAAGGCGCGGCTCTCCGAATACGCGGGAGTAGTCGACGTTGCGGATTCGTTCCAGAGTGGAAAGCAAGAAATTAAATTATCGCTGCTACCGAGCGCCGAGCCGCTCGGAATTACCCTGGATGATCTGTCCCGCCAGGTGCGTCAGGCGTTTTACGGCGCGGAGGCTCAGCGCATCCAACGCGGGCGCGACGACATCCGGGTGATGGTCCGCTACCCACGCGACCAACGCCGCTCTCTCAGTGACCTCGACAATCTGCGCATTCGCGCGCCTGGCGGTGGTGAGGTTCCATTTTATGCTGTGGCGCGCGTTGAGCGGGGGCGTGGTTATGCGACGATCAATCGCGCCGATCGCAGGCGCGTAATCAACGTGACCGCAGACGTAGACGACGCGATCGCAAATGAGAACGAAGTCATCGAGGATCTTCGGAGTGAATTCATGCCGATGCTCATCGCCGATTATCCGGGCCTCAGCTACGACCTCGAGGGAGTGCAGCGCGAGCAGAATGACACCTTCCGGGCGCTGAAACGCAACGCACTCATCGCACTCGTGCTGATCTACGCACTGCTCGCGGTTCCACTGCGTTCCTACGGGCAGCCCCTGATCATCATGGCGGTGATCCCGTTCGGGCTCGTGGGTGCGATCGTCGGGCATCTGATCATGCGGATGAACCTCTCGATGATGTCGATCTTCGGCGTCGTTGCACTCTCCGGGGTTGTCGTCAATTCGAGCCTCGTCCTCGTCCACTACATCAATCAACGCCGCGATGAAGGTGTGCCACTGGCCGATGCGGTACGAGCCGCGGGCGTCGCGCGATTTCGGCCGATCGCCCTGACCTCGCTGACGACCTTTGCGGGTCTCACGCCACTGCTGCTCGAGCGCAGCGTTTCCGCGCAGTTCCTGATCCCGATGGCGATTTCGCTCGCGTTTGGTGTCGTATTCGCGTCATCGATCTCGCTCTTCCTGGTGCCGAGCCTCTACCTGATTTTCGATGATGTAAAACGGGAAACCCGACGCCTCATCCATTGGCTTCGATCTCGGAAAGCAGACTTTCCTTCCGGCTCGACCCCGTATCGATAAGCCGTTTCGCGCCTCGATTCCGATTGACAGACATCAGCACCGAGCTCCGCGGCGCTCCGTTTGAGCTCCTTCCCACGATCCGTCGCAATCCGGCGGATTCGGGGCCCGGATACCTCTCCGGTAGCGGTCTCGACACGCCGAAGGGCCCTCCCTGCAAGGTATTTCGGGCCGTCAGCGGCTGACACGTGGGGTCGCCTCGCTGCGGCTCGTAGTCCAGTCAGCCCGGGAGGGTGCGGTCGGGTAACGAACACCGAAAGCTCCTGTGGGGTCGAGCCGATGTAGGAGCGTGCAATCGGACTCGTCAGATGCCACTGCGGTAACTCCGCCGCCTGCGAAAAGGGCCACGGCGGAGTCCGCTCGCGTGGCGGTTTGCGTGGCCACCTACCTGCGGCCCGAGGGTCTCCAGCGGTTGCTCGAGGCACTTGCGTCCGCGTCTCTGCCGCGCTCGGCACCCACGGTGGATGTGGTGGTGGTCGATAACGATCCGGAGGGGTCGGCCCGAGCGATATGCGAGAACGCTCGGGAGTGGTTTCCCTTCGATCTCCATTACGCGATCGAGAAACGGCGGGGTATCCCGCAGGCGCGCAATACGGCCCTCGCGGTGGCGATTCCCACCGCAGACTTCGTGGTGTTCACCGACGACGACGTGGAGCCCGCGCAGGGATGGCTCGCTGAACTCATGCGGGTCCAAGCGCTGTATCACGCAGATGTCGTCGCGGGGCCGAATCCGCCGCGTTTTCTCGATGAGCCTCCCGCCTGGATGAGAGAGGGGCGCTTCTTCGACGGCCAGCAACGAGTCACGGGAACCCTCGTCGATACGGCCGCGACCCACAATGTGCTCGTTCGGTGCGAGGTGTTCGAACAGATGGACCGTCTATTCGACGAGCGGTTCGCCCTGCACGGCTGTACGGACACCGAATTCTTCCGGCGCGTGGCGCGCGCGGGGCACCGCATGGTCTGGGCTCAGGATGCGCTCGCCTACGAGTGTATTCCCGCCTCGCGAGCGACGTTGCGTTGGCTTGTCCAGCGGACGTATCGCATCGCAAACGGCCAGGGCAGCGCGGAGTTTCGGAGCCTCGAAGGGCGGACGGCTCCCTGGGTATTCGTGCACGGTCTGAAGTGTATGGCTCGCGGCGCCGTCAACCTCGTGCTGGCCGTCGCGCTGCGACGCGGCATGGTGGCGCGCGTGCACGCCCTCCTGAAACTGGTTTCCGGCGCGGGTTGGTTGACGGGCCTCTTCGGTCTTCGCTACCGCGAATACGCGCGCGTGTACGGGAAGTAAGATGCCGACGCCTGGTTCCCAACCGCGCAGCGACGGGCTTCCCGCTCGACGCGTGAGCGTGTGCGTTGCGACCTGTGGTCGGCCAGTCGGCCTCGCCAATCTACTGGGCGCACTCGAGGCGCTCGAAATTCCAGCCGAAGCGACGCTCCAGGTGGTGGTCGTCGACAATGATCCCAGCGGATCGGCGAAGTCGGTGTGCGACGAGGTGGTCGATCGGCACGCCTACCCACTTCGTTATGTAATCGAGAAACGCCGTGGCATCCCATTCGCGCGCAACGCCGCGCTCTCGGCGGCGCTTTCCGACAGTGACTTCATCGCCTTCATCGACGACGACGAAATTCCCGAATCCGACTGGCTCGCGGAGTTATTGCGCGTGCAAGCTTGCTATCGGGCAGACGTCGTCACGGGGCCCTGTCTTCCACGCTATGTCGAGCCCCCTCCGCGTTGGGTCTCGGAAGGACGGTTCCACGACGCTGAGCGGTATCCCACTGGGTCGCGTCGTCACGTGGCGTTCACCCACAACGTGCTCGTGCGGGCGGCCGTCTTCGATAGCTTCGATTGCTACTTCGATGAGTCGATGGCTCTCGGTGGAGGCAGTGACCATGAATTCTTCTCTCGGGTCTTCGCTGCTGGATTTGAGATCATCTGGGCCGATAACGCGATCGTGCACGAGAGTATTCCCGCATCTCGATCGACGGTTGGGTGGATCCTCCAGCGCGGTTTTCGAACCGGAACTTCGACCGCCTGGGTAGAGTCGAGGCATCGCTCCGGGGTGCCGCTTCGCCTGCTGGTACACGGAATCTACTGCATGGCGAAAGGTGCAGCGCTCGCGCTCACGCTTCCTTTGCGCGGTCGCGCGTCCGCCGTGAAGGGGCTGCGCTTGTTCAGCTACGGGCTTGGTCGGATTGCGGGAACGAGCGGCTACCTCCATCAAGAGTATCGCGTCGTCCACGGCGCTTGATTTCAATCTTCAGGGTTTGTTGTGCCGGCCTGCTGACGCTTTCGGCGTGGCGCAGAAGCGGTGCTACCCGCCTTCGTTGGTGGTCGGTACCTGATTGTGCGCGGTCGAGGTTCCTGCCCACGGAGCGACACCGGTGCGCGGCCAGCTCACGTCGATACCCATCAAATCTGCGACCACCGCCGAGACGCCCCGGAGTGCGGGCCGCCCGTCCGCCCGACCGAACGGAACACTCTGACCAGCCACGATGAACATCGCGTGACGCGAATGCTCCATGGCGGTTCGAATCCCGTGATCCGACATCACGATGAAAATGTCATCCTCGTCCAACAGGTTGTGGACTTCACCGAGTCGGGTGTCGATGTATCGATAGAGTTCGTAAAGGAAACGGTCGGCATCATCCTGACCCGTACGCGCTGTCTGCGCGAAATGAGAATGTGTCAGGATGTCGAGTGACTCGATGCGCAGGGCGAGGAAATCGATCTCTCCAGCCCGGGCGATTTCCGCTGCCGTGTCGAACTCCGCCGCTATCGTGCGCAGGTGGACCGCGTCCCGTTCCGATTCCGTTACGAGTCCGGGCCACTTTCTTCGCTCCATCGCGTCGAGATCCCTCGAGCTCGTTGCGATCGACAATCGCTGCCGCTGGCCGTTGGGCCCCGTGATTTCACTGTGACGCCCCGCTCGGATCCCGCCGTGACTGAACAGCAGATTGGCCGCGGAGTGCTCCTTGGCCCCCAAGATCGCAAAGAGGTCCTCGTCTTCGGGAAGAATCCACGAGAGTGCGCCAAACGGATTTTCGCCGATCGAGGAAAGACCCGCGACTTCGACTCCGATCTGATGGACCAACCCAACGAAGGACGCGCCACCGCGCCGCTCTGGCCATACGAGCGCTTCGAGCGCTGCCGCGGTGAGCGGCGGATCGCTGTCGAGTACGCTGTGGTAACCGGTGGATAGGAGGCCGTCCAGTACCGGAAGTTCGTTTCGGGTTCGCAGATACTGGGTCAGTCGCCAGTCCCCGCAATCGAGCATGATCAGAAGAACGCGCCGGTGTCCATCGGCCGGCTTCCGACTGAGAGTCGTGCGAAGCGGGGGGCGCGCTTTGCCGGGCGAGATGGAGACGGATACGACCGCACCGGGTTCTGGATTCACGGTTCCCGACGCGAGCGCGCCCCCTTCCCCATCCCGGTACACCCAGCGCACAGGCGCGACGTCCAGGGGGCGACTCACCTCGACGACTCGCGACCCGTTCAATTCGACGAGCTCGAAATCTGTGTCTACGGGTGCTTCCGGCGGTGGCGATATCAGCAGCGAGTCGTGCGCGCTACGACGCGGGAGCGAGAATCGAATCGTTCCCAGGGGTCGCCTGGCATTGTTGGAATCGAGTTTGTGGTGAATTGCAGAACGTTCGAGCTCCTCGCGCGTCAACCCCGCAAACGCGAAACGTTGCTCGTAGCGGTCGTAGGTCGCGAGGGCTTCGTCCTGTTCGTCGGCGTCGACCAACGTCAAGATCAGGCGAGTTGCCAACGCTTCGAGCAGGCGCTCGTCGATGAGGCCATTGGTGTTTGCAATTGCATCGCTCAGCAGTGCGGTGATGCTCGCATCCGGGTCGGCGAGTCCCGCGATACTCAAGGTGAGCGCGTAGCGGGCCTCTAGCTCCATCGGGCTTCCACCCGCTTGCGCCCATTCCGAATAGCTCTGCCTTACGCCGGGGAGGTCACCGATGTTGGCCAGCGCCATGCCCTTCGTGTCGTACCAGCGCTCGATTGCGTCGCGATTTCCCGTTGGTGGCCCCGCTCCGAGGACGTCCAATGCACGGCGCGCGTCACCTCGGATCAGGTGGCGCGTGGCGAGGCTGGTCTTCATCCGAGTGGCCTCCGCGGCTTCGGGATCGATTCGCGCTTCGAGTTCGCGCAAGACCAACGCTTCGTCTTCGACGCTCGAGCGCGTCGAGAGCTCGAGAAAGAACAAATCGCCGTTCGACGGAAACTCTCTCGCCGCGCGGCGCGCGAGGTCGGCGGCTTCTCGGATGCGGCCGGCGCTGCGTCGTGTCTGAATCAGGTGAACCGCGAGGCTCGGATTTGGCGACCAGTCGCCGGATGCTGGATCCGCGAGCAGTCGATCCATGAGCGATTCACACTCCAGGCCTCGATCTGTCGCGACCAGCGCAATGCAGCGACATTCCGCGGCCTCTCGAGCGCTGCGGCCGTCGAGTGAAAGATTTTCTGTGCGCTTCAGGACGGTGTTCCAATCGCTGGATTCGACCGCTCCGCACGCATCGAGGATCGCAGCATTCTGCTCGGCAGTGCGCACCGAGATGATTCCCAGTCCCGCCGTAATTGCGAGTGTGGCGAGCAGGCTGACGAGTCTCCACCTCACGATGCGCCGAGGTCCGATTCGAATCGAAGCTGCAGTCGGAAGCCGGACGGAACGCTCGTGCCCTCCGCGGTGATTCGACTCCACGGATATCGAGTTGAATACGGGTCCGATTCGAGCGAGAGGGCGGAAGACAGAATCCGATCTGCATTGGCGAAACGATCGAGATAGATGACCGCGCCACCGCGATCACCGAGGCCGTCGCTGTCGTTGCTCTTGCCATCGAGAGCCTTGCGGAGGCTGGCTGGGTTCCAGCCCACGATCAGCGCCCGCTCCGTTGCGACGTAGCAGGGCGCGAGGCCGGGCATGACCGCGAGGTCGAGCAGGCAAGCACCTTCTGCTTCGCCGAGCCGGAAGAAGGTCCGAGCCACTGGCCAGGATTCCCGCAGCTCGTCGATGAATTCTTCCATCGCCGCAACGGCCGCCGAGCGATGGGAGAAGTTCAGTGCGAGTGCGGTCCGAGGCATCGCCTTGCCTTCCTCGGGAAGATAGATCGCGACTTCCCACACCCCGTCGAGCGCGAGGCCCGCGAATAGCTGGCTCTTGAGTCGAAACAATCGGGCTCCCTGACTGTCCATGGGAACCAGCGAAGCGAGGTCGAGTCCGTCTCGAGGTCGAACCCGCACGTGAACCAGGGTTTCGGATTCGCTCAACTCGACGGCCCCAGCCGCCTCGTCGCCGGGTAGCGCGAGGCTTGCGAGGCCCTCGCCGGCTGCGCGCGGAAGTCGGAGTTCCATTTCGACGTCGCCACTCGGGTGGATCGAGAGTGTGGCCACCCAGTGGTCGCCGGCGACCGGAACGCTGACCGCGAGATCCCAACCGTTGCGCGCCTCTTCGAGTGCGACCAGGTCTGGGTTCTGGGTTGCGCAGCGCAGCCCTGTCCAGACGTCGGTGATCTGGCCGCTCTCTGCGCGGCCTTCGAGGGTTGGGCAGTCTGGGAGGAGTGCGCGAATCCGCTCGGCCTGTCGGGCCAACGGCGTCCCCTCTAGCTGCGCCACCTGCTCGAGGAGTCGATCGAGGCTGCGGGTATTCGCGAGCAGCGCGGCACCACTAGGCCAGCGCTTCGCTGCGTCGATCTCACCGCAGCCGGCGGTCATCCACAAAGCCGAACCGAGTCCCAGCACGGTCGTCAGCAGCGCCGAAATCTGGGAACGCGGACGGCTCATTGCTTGCGCTCTCCTCTTGCTGTTCACGGCACCCGGTGTTCGCGGCACCCGGTGTTCACGGCATCCAGTGTTCGCGACATCCGTCGGCGGGGATCTCGCTTCCGTACGCAACATCCATCGGAGCGGAACTCCCCGTCCTTGAGGTCGCGACCTGTGTGGATAAAGCTACAGATCTCAACTGTTGCCCGTCTGCGGCCGATACGAGGGCTTCATGACCAGCGCGCAACCCGGTGCGGAAGTTGACGTGAGCGTTCTCCGATTCTCAGATGAGTCCATTCGGCCGAAAACCCGTTCGGGTGGAGTGTCGAATCCTTCATCCTCGCCCGGGTGTCCGTCGCGCTACGTGCTCGGGATGCGGATCGACGGCACCAGTTATCGGGAGACCGCCGAGGTCATTGCCGAGTTGGTCGCGGCCGGAGACGGCGGTGCGGTTTGCGTCTCCACCGTTCACATGGTGATGGAGGCTTTCGACGATCCGGAATTTCAAGGCGTCGTCAATTCCGCAGACCGTGTGACGCCCGATGGTGTTCCACTCGTGTGGGCTTTGCGGCTGCTCGGTGTCGAGAAAGCCGAGCGCGTCTACGGGCCATCCCTGCTTCCGATGGTTTGCGACCTCGCGCGTGAGCGCGGGCTGTCGGTGGGTTTCTACGGTGGGAGCTGCGAAGTCCTGGACGAACTCGTGCGGCGAATCGGGAAGCGATTTCCCGGGCTGGACGTGTCTTTCGCCTGGGCGCCGCCGTATACCGCACTCAGCGACGAGGAAGACCAGAAAGTGGTCGACGGCATCGAAGCCTCGGGGACGAACATTCTCTTCGTCGGCCTCGGGTGCCCCAAGCAGGAACGTTGGATCGCCGAACATCGAAACGCGCTTTCGTGTGTGATGGTCGGCGTGGGCGCGGCTTTCGATTTCCACGCAGGGAACAAGCCACAAGCACCCGGGTGGATGCAAGTCGCGGGCCTCGAATGGCTGTTCCGGCTCGGCTGCGAACCGAGGCGCCTGTGGCGTCGATACCTCTACCACAACCCCCGCTTTCTCTTTCACTTCGTTCGGCAATTGGCGAGGGAGTTCTAGATGACCCAGGGAAAACGCGTTCTCGTCACGGGAGCGGGTGGATTCATTGGCCACCACCTGACCAATCGGCTCGTCGCCGATGGCCACTGGGTGCGTGGCGTGGATGTCAAATACCCCGAATTCGAGCCGACGCGCGCCCAGTCGTTCGAGATTCTCGACCTGCGCCGCTGGAGCGATTGCCTGCAGTCGACGCGCGAGATCGACGAGGTCTACAACCTTGCGGCCAATATGGGCGGAATTGGTTTCATCGAGACCAACAAGGCGGAAATCACCCGAGACAACTCACTCATCAACCTCCACATGCTCGAGGCGGCTCGTGTCAACGAGGTCAGCCGATTTCTTTTTACGTCGTCAGCATGTGTCTATCCCGGTTACCGGCAGGACACGCCCGACGTCACACCGCTCGCGGAGGAACACGCCTATCCAGCGGATGCAGAGGACGGATACGGGTGGGAGAAACTCTTCGCGGAGCGCCTTTGTAGACACTACTCGGAAGACTACGGTTTGGAGACGCGGGTGGTTCGCTTCCACAATATCTTCGGCCCGCTCGGAACCTTCGAGGGCGGTCGCGAGAAATCGCCCGCGGCATTCTGTCGGAAAATTGCGATGGCCGCTGACAACGACTCCATTGAAGTTTGGGGTGACGGCTTGCAGACCCGCTCCTATTGCTACATCGACGATTGCGTCGAGGGGATCTGCCGGCTGATGCGTTCGGATTACAGCGAGCCGCTCAACCTCGGTCAGGACCGACTGATCTCGGTGAACGAACTCGTCGACATGGTTGCTATGGCTGCCGACAAATCGGTCAAGAAGGAACACGACACCAGCAAGCCCCAAGGTGTTCGCGGCCGCAACAGCGACAACAGCCGACTTCGCAGTGTGCTCGGATGGGTACCGCAGACCAGCCTGGAGCGCGGCATCGAGATCACCTACCGGTGGGTGCGCGAGCAATTGGAAGCTCGTAGCGAGGCTGGCGAATAATCGATTCGATTCCGGGAGTCCGCCGTCTGGTTACAGAGGCGGGCAGCGGGTGACTCGCCGCGGCGCGCACGGCAGGGCATGCAGCCCGGTGGTGCTTTCCCGATCACTCTCTACGCGTGGCGATTGCAAGCGATTCGCGAGGGTTGAGGAGCCACGTGTCACAGCTGTCTCCACCCGCGCGCACGTGGCCGTCCCAGAGTTCGACTGAGAACCCGGCGCGCGCCAGGCGATCGGGGTAGTCGCAGCCGTAGAGGCGAACGTGGTCGTCCTGGCCGAACAAGCGCTCACGCGCTTCGGGCGACGCCGCCGACGCATCTTCGCGGGTCTGCTCGAGTTTTTGGGCGATCGGCACCTGGAGCATCGCCCAGCCGCCCGGTTGCAGCACGCGGTGGATCTCTGCGAGCGCGCGCGCTTCGTCCACGATGTGCTCGAGCACGTGATTTGCGAGCACCACATCAAAGGAGGCGTCGGGGTAGGGGAGACTCGTGAGATCGATGCGGCGCACGTCGTTCGCGAACGCGTATCGCTCGGGTGATAGGTCGCCCGGGCGATAGTCGACGTTGTTCGCCGCCGAGAGGCGCCAGTGCACGCCCATCTCGGGTGCCAGGTGGAGCAGCCTGGTGAAGTCTTCGAGTACGCCGCTTTCGCGAGTGAGATAAAACCAAACCAGGCGCGTGCGCGTGTTCGCGAAGCAGACTGGGCAGACGCGTTCGGGCCAGTGCTCGCCGCCCACGACATCCAGCTCGCGAAGCACTGGCAGGTCGTAGCCTTCTGGCAGGTAGCCGCGTACCCGGGCGTCGCAGACCGGGCATCGATGCCGCCCGCCCCGCCAGTAGACGCGACGCAGCGCGGGCCGCCAGCGTTGCGGCACCACTCGCCTGGCGAGCGCTTTCACTGCCGATCTTCCGCCACGGGAAATTTGTCTGTCATTGCCAGCCCTTTTCGGCTGCGGTTGCGGGTGCCTTGAGGGACATGAGGATGCGCTCGGCGCCCGCGATCCCCGTGTGAGCGCTGTGGAATGTGCCGCTGAAGAGGCCAAGGCGGATCCACACGAGAGTGCAAATTACCCTGTAACTACTTGATTATTAGTCGGTTTTATCTCAGTTCGAAGCTTCGGTGGCGCACGGCCCCGCCAGTCGGCGCCGACTTTCTGCCACCGGTTCACGACTTGGCCTGTCTGTTGCCTCAAGGAGATGCGCTCACCGACCGATTTTTCAAAGCGTGAGAGCTTCGCTATTCGCTGAACGTCTCCCCGCGGCTCACCTCGAGAGCCGAATTCTGAGATGATAAGAATCGACATCAGCGCGATCCGCCGCATCCACATTTTCGCCGACACCATTCTCGTGTCGATTGGCTGGATCGGTGCCTACTGGCTGCGGTTCGCGTTGAACGACGTGCTCGGCGCCCCGATCAATTCCTTCGACGTCTATTTTCACTCGCTTCCCCTCGTCGTCGCTCCATGGATGTTTTGTTGTTGGCTGTTTGGCATCTACCGCAGCAGTCGCGTGAGCACCCTGGTGGAAGAATTCCAGACGCTATTTCGCGGCGTGGCGTTGGGACTCCTCGTGGTTTCGTCGATCAGCTTCTTCTTCAGGGAGTTGCATTTCGGCCGCACCGTCGTGCTCGCGTGTGTTGGCTTGAACCTCGTCCTGCAGGGTATGAGTCGAGTCGTATTTCACAAAATCGAAGATCGAATGCGCCGCTCTGGCGAACACGATGTGCCAGTGCTGATCGCGGGCACCGGTGTTTCGGCGATTCGCGTACTTCAAAAACTCCAGGATCACCCGGAAATTGGTTATCACGTGGTCGGATTCGTCGATGATTCAGACGAGAAAGAGCGTAAAGACGTCGCCAATCGCCCGGTGCTTGGACACATTGACGATCTTCGCGAGATTGCAGTCGCACACGGTGTGCGGGAAGTGTTCGTCGCAATGCCATCTTTGAGTCACACGCGAATGCTCTCGATCGTGCTTGATTGCGAGGACCTGGGCATGACCTTCCGCGTCGTGACCAATCTCTTCGAGGTGCTCACTGCGGGTACTCCCATCGATCTCGTCGACGATCTTCCTCTCGTTCGGCTGGGTCGCCAACACGCTCCCCCGCTCTACGAACCCATCAAGCGTATGCTCGACGTCATCGGAGCCTGCATCGCTTTGGTCTTGCTTGGCCCGGTAATGCTGTGGTGTTCGCGCAGAATCGTTCGCGAGAGCTCAGGCCCCGCAATTTTCAAGCAGGGTCGTGTCGGTCGCGACGGAAAAATCTTTCAAATCCAGAAATTCCGAACTATGTACGAAGAAGTCGAGCACTATGCGGTCGCGCCAAAGGACGGCTCCGATCCGCGGGTCACGCCCTTTGGGCGTTTCTTGAGGATCACGAGCATCGACGAACTCCCGCAGCTGTTCAATGTGCTCAAAGGCGAAATGTCGCTCGTCGGACCACGACCCGAAATGCCGTTCATCGTCGATACTTATGACGAGTGGCAGCGTCGACGGTTGTCGGTGATGCCCGGCATCACTGGGCTCTGGCAGATTCTCGGGCGCAAGGATCTCCCGATGCACGAAAATCTCCAATACGACTTCTATTACATTCGCAACCGATCGCTGGGCCACGACCTGTCGATCCTGGCGCGCACCGTAGGTGCGGTGATGTCTCGGCGCGGTGCTTTTTGAGATGGGCGTCGATGTCTCTATTTGTATTGCGACCTATCGGCGTCCGGACGGCCTCTCTCGGTTGCTCGACAGCCTCGAGCGATTGAAACTTCCAATCGGAATTCGGATCGAGACGATCGTCGTCGACAACGATCGCGAGGAGAGTGCGTCGTCGATCGTGCGGTCGAGAGCTGGATCTCTCGAACCGATCCGCTACCTCGTGGAGCCGCGTCGGAATATTGCTCTGGCTCGCAATCGGGCGCTGTCAGAAGCATCTGGCGAGTGGGTTGCGTTCATCGATGACGACGAATCCGCCGAGGAAAACTGGATCACCGAATATCTGGAGCACGTCGAACGCAGGCCCTGTGATGGTGCGTTTGGCCCCGTCTTGCCCAAGCTCGAAGAAGTCGTGACACCCTGGCTCGACGTTCCGACTTTCTACACACGGCGTCGTCACCCAACGGGCGAGACGCTGGGTGCAGGCGATCTCTACACGAGCAATGCACTGATTCGCCGACGGCTCTTCGACCTGCGCGGCTTCGATCCATCCTACGGCCTTACCGGTGGTGAAGACTCGGAACTCTTTGGGTGCATGTTGCAGTCGGGGGCGAGATTTCTCTGGTGCGACGAAGCTCGGGTCGTGGAGTTCGTACCTCCCGAGCGTCATCACTTGGGATGGCTCGTCCAGCGCGCGTTTCGGGGAGGCTTCGTCTATACGCGTTTCGCGCGATCGAACGCGCCCAGTGATTCGCTCAAGCGCGGCCTGCGCGCTGGATTTCTGATCGGTGCTTTCGCGGCACTCGCACCTTTTGCCGCACTAGGTGGCCGCCGATCTCTGGCCAATGTCGTTCTGCGGATCTGCACGCAGATGGGTCACCTCTGGGCGCTGGCAGGTCGTTGCTACGAGGAATACGGAGACGGATTCTCTACGGGTCGATGAATCCAGTCAGATGACGGGGACCCTGGAAGGTCGCCACGATGGGCCGAGCGGCATTTTTGGCCAATCGCTTGAAGGTTGCGAGCGAAAGCACGTTCGGACTCCGCGGGTAGAGCGCATCGATGTATTCACAGGTGATTCCGCGGAAGCCGGCCCTTGCCACGGCGAGCCGCAGTGATTTCTCCGTGAAGAACTGGACGTGTTCCGGCGTGTCGTAGGCGTTTGTGGCACGGCTTCCATTCCGGAGTTCTCCGCAGGGCGTCGTCAGGAAAATTCGACCCTTCGGATCGAGAAGCCCCCTCAGGCGATCAAGGAAGTGAACCGGGTCTGGCACGTGCTCGATGACCTCGATCAGCAACACCGCATCGAACGAGCGGCCCGAAGGAATCCCATCCAGATTCTGCGAGACCGCAAAGCCCTGGCGGTCGAGCCGATCTCGGAGGGATTCGCTTTCTTCGACACAGTGAATTTCGATATCGGGAAACCGACTCGTTACGCTTCGCGCCAGGTGGCCCGTTCCGGCTCCGACATCGAGAAGCCTCGATGTCCTGGTCACGAACCCCTCGTCTTTCCAGAAGCCCACGAGTCGCTCGTTGCGCTCCCCGTACATCGACTCTTCTACGCCGGTGCCCACATCATTCATGACACCGTGATTCGAGTCGACGTCTACCGCGAACAGGTGAGCACACTCAGGGTTCTCGCAGCGATGTACGCCTACGTATCGACTGTCGAAGGACCAACTTCCACGAGCGGAGCAGATTGGACAAGTGATCTGACGGTCGCATCCAGCATGTGCGGATTCTTGAGATTCTACGGCGGCTTCGCTCACGGGTGCGCTCGCTCGAGCCGGCTGGTGGTGGCGGTCTGCGCCGCTTGCAGGATGGCATCTGCGGCAGCTTCACAGCTGTAATCCTTAAGCGCGGCTCGCAAGCGGGTGGGGGAGGTATTCGCCCACTGCCCGTCGCGTACAGCGGCCACGAGTGCGTCATCGAGGGAGTCGGGAGCGAGGGGATCGATTAGCCTCCCCATGTCTTCGCCACCTAGCAATTCTTCCGCTGCACCCGCGTATCGCGAACCCAACACCGGGACTCCAGCCGCAAGGGCTTCGTTGACTACCATTCCCCAGCAGTCGCGGAGCGTTGGAAATACGAGTACGTCGCTCGCTGCGAAGAGGCGGGGGATTTCGTCGGGTGAAAGCATCCCGAGGTTTCGGATTGCGCGCGGGAAATCTTTTTCGGCCCGCTCGATGGTTTCAACCTCGGGCCCTTCGCCCGCAAACAGCGCCGTGAAGGCGCCCTCTGGAACGGCGACCGCGAGCCGGCGCAGCGCGTTGATGTATTGCGGGATTCCCTTGTGGGGGAGTAGGCGGCTGAGGCAGAGCAGCGTGACGCCGCGTACACCGAGCTGTTCGCGCACGCGCTCGCGTTGTGCGCGCCATCGGTCCGTCTCTTCTGCGATGAGCTGATTATCGACGGCCTGCGGGACGAATTGAATGGGTTTATCGGGGTCCGAGATGTCGCGCAAATAATCGACACTGCCCTTTCCGAAACCCAGCAGTCCCGCTGAAGCGCTCGCGAGGCGCCGCCGCATGAAGCGCCGAATGGCTGTCGCCTTTCGTTCGGTGAAGCGGGTTCCCTCCCACCAGATGAGGAGAGGAATCGCCGCTGTTTTTGCGTAGACGGCCGCGTTCAAGGTGCGCCAGCCAAACTCGCCGGACACGACGACATCCGGTCGAAATGAAGCCAGTCGCGGGAGATAGCCGAGCGCGAAGCCCATCGAAGCTTGCTCCGCCCAGTCTTTGTCGTCTTGGTAGTTGCGACGCCGCAAGCTGAAGGCCGGCTGCAGATATTCGTGTGGGTAGGCGGGCTGCTGGTCCACGACCGTGGCTTCCGATGCGGAGTCGAAGAATACGCGCGCTTCGACGCCGGGCGCCTTTGCGATGCGCTCGAAGACCGGTGTTCGGTAGGGGGCCGGCGCATTCGTGAGGATCGCAATACGCATCTCAGTTGGCCTCGTAGAAAGACAAGGGCGCGATTCCAGGCGGTTGCTCTAGCGCCAACACGAGAATCCCACCCGGCACATCTTCCGGAAAGCCCGCTACGTGCTCTCCCGAAGCGAGTTGCATCACTTCCCCCGCGCCGAGGGGTTGGCCATCCAGTGTGATTGGTTGAGGCCCGGTGATCGGCAACCAGCGATATGCACCTGGCGCGACGATCTCGAATGCACTGCTGGACCCGCTGCTCCCTTCGAGCCGCCTCCCCGCTACGAATACCGATGCGACGTAGGGTTGATAGTTGTCGGCCCAGAAGCGCCGAACCTCGACGGGAAACTGGTTGAGGCGAAAGGATTCGACGATGAAGGCGATGGATTCGTCTCGAAACTGCTGGATCAGGCGTGCGCGATTCTTCTCCGACTTTGCGGTTCCGAATTTCCGGTAGATGTCGGCGGAGAAGTAGTGTTGGAGCGGCTGCGCGTCTCCTCTGCAGAAGAGGGCGCTTTCCGGCTGGAACCCGGCATCGCTTGCTTGGAAATTGCTGTCGATGAAATCGAAGCTTTCGCGCTGAACCTTTTGGGTGTCGTTCAGCATCGCGACCATTTCGAGGGCACCCGGGCCCGCGAGCGCCAGCAAGAACCCAACGACGACCATGCGCTTGATGGGCCCGCCGCTTGGCAAGAGGTCGCAAATCGATTTGCGCGCCACCGCGAAGGCCAGGGCGGGGAAAAGGCCCAACGTCATCCAGAAGTAGCTGAAGGCCGCTGCGTGAAAGGATCCCACCGCAACGCCGAGGCCCAGGATCAGCCAGGCGAGCTTCAGCTCGGAACTTAGTGCCCTGCTACGGCGCCACGCGACGAGCGTGGCGGCAGCGAGGGCGCCGAGGAGAACGAAGTGCGGGATCAGCGTGGGGAGCATTGCGCGGTATTGGGACCATCCGATGGTCTCGCGGTAGAAGTCGAACGCAGACAACCCTGCGCTCACGACGCTCGCTGAGATCACCGGGTGACCCTGTGTGACGGAGACTTCGCGCGTCGTCAGCTGGTAGATCGCGAAAAGGCACGCAGCAAAGCCGAGCGCGCAGAGGCCCGCGCGAAGTGCTTCGCGCCGGAACCGTATTCGCCTGCCGAACGCGACCTGGTCCAATGCGAACACGCCGATGAGTGCCGCTAGATAGATCAGTTTCTGCGAGGAGAGGAATCCGATGCCGAGTAAAATCCCCGCAGCGAGGGCGAGAGCCGGTCGGCGAACCGAAGCCAACAGCGCGACCCCTCCCCAGACGCCTCCCGCGATCGCGATCTGATCCGTACGAACTTGAAGCGACGACTGCAGAAAAGCGGGCACCAGCGCCAGCAGAGCGATCGCGAGCAGGGCGTCTGCCAGGCGACGATCTCGATCGGGCTGCAGCTGCCCCGCGAGAACACCCACGCCGATGAGGATTGCGAACGTGAAGAAGAGCCAGAGGAGTCGCGCTCGCTGGAGGACTTCGATTTCGTCGTCGCAATCGGCGACGAGCGGTAGAACGACGAGTTGAGCGAGTCCGGGGCGGCCGCCGGCGTACAGGACTCCCGTTTCATGGGTGACCGAGGCGTTTTCGAACAGCCCGAATTCGTCCCAATGGCCTGCCACGCTGTACACCGCGGCGATGCGAAGTGCGGCGAAGACCGCCACGGCGAGCGCTAGTGCCCACGGGACGTAGCTGCGCGGCTTCGGCTTCCCCTCCGGTTCCATGGGGTTCAGATCGGGCTTCGAAACCCGGGGCTTGAGTGCTGAAAACCTACAGATCGTTGCAGTTTGGCCC
>SMVA01207290.1_pt1 | contig 45486 bp, 34 predicted proteins | sample 2456451 | NCBI WGS metagenome assembly SMVA01 (sample SAMN11095933, study PRJNA526329) | marine sediment metagenome | biome: Marine sediment; feature: Surficial sediment; material: Deep marine sediment; isolation source: Hadal surficial sediment | place: Pacific Ocean | collected 2014-05 | depth...
CCGACCTCGCTGAAGTCACACTTCGCGACGGCCGCGTCGTCATGATCGCCAAGCCTCTCGAGAATCCACCCATTGCACCGCCCAGCTTTCTGGAGGGAATCGGCCAGGTCGCCGTACCCGACTTCAATGTGGATAAGGACGGAATCATTCGCCGCGGATTGATCACGTATCACAGCCACGAGAACGTCCCGTACTTTTCGCTGAGCCTGCAGCTTGCGCTGCGTTATCTGCAGGCGCAGGAGATCTATCCCACCAACGATCCCGATCAACCAGAATTGATCCGCATCGGCGATATGACCGTGCCGATGTTTCAGTCCAATGATGGGGGCTATCACGATGCAGACGCCGGTGGCTACCATTACCTGCTCGATTTCGCGCTGGGCCAGGGGGCGTTCCCCTCCTACACGCTCGAGGATCTCTACTCGGGCTCGATTCCGGAAGGGGCCGTTCGCGGAAGAATTGTGCTGCTGGGAACCGAGTCCACCACCGTCAAGGATCGCTTCACCACCCCTCTCAGCGCAGGCCGATCCGAAGACCCCATGATGCTCGGCATGGAAATTCACGCCCATGCAGCGAATCAGTTGATTCGATTTGCGAGTGGCGAAGCGAGAGCGATCACGAGCTGGAGCCAGCGCGCCGAGTTCGCGTGGACCCTCGCGTGGTGCCTGCTAGGCGGCGCGTTCGGATACTGGAGCCGATCGGGATGGCTCACGGCGATTTCGGGCCTCCTCGGGGTGGGCGTCCTCATCGGCGCGTGTCACGTGGCGATGGGAAGATCGATCTGGATCCCGCTCGTCCCTCCCCTTCTCGCGACCGGTGTTGCGGCGGCATTGGTGACCAGCTATCGCGCCATCCGGGAACGCGCCGAGCGCAGCGAAGTGACCGGCCTGTTCTCCAAATTTCTCCGCCCCGAAGTCGCAAAGGCAATCTGGGATCAACGGGATCAATTCATCGGACCGGACGATCGGCCGCGCGCCCAGAGCATCGTCCTGACTTCGCTGATGTCGGATCTGCAGGGATACACGACGGCGTCCGAGTCGATGGATCCCGCGTCATTGATGAACTGGATCAACGAGTACATGGTGGTCATGGCCAATCTGGTGGGTGATTACGACGGGGTGGTGGATGACTACGCGGGGGACGGAATCAAGGCCAACTTCGGCTTCCCGATCCCGAGTGCAACCGAGGATGCAATCGGCAAAGACGCCAATAACGCCGTGAATTGCGCGCTCGCAATGGGGGCCGCAATGGACCGTCTCAACACAGATTGGCAGTCACGGGACCTACCTACGGGGCGCGTCCGGATCGGCATCTTTACCGGGCCAGCCGTGGTCGGGATCCTCGGCGGACGCAAGAGCATGAAATACACGACCGTGGGTGATACTGTGAATACAGCCGCCAGGCTCGAGAGCTTCGCGAAGGACGAGTTCAGTGCGCAGGAAAAGCGCAACAACTGGCGGATCCTGATCGGAGACACGACATTGCAGTATCTGGGCGGGGCCTATCACACCGAGGATCTCGGCAGCCACGCCCTGAAGGGAAAGCACGAGACGACTCGAATCCATCGGCTCACGGGTACGGCTTAAACGGTCAGGGCTGCCGCCGTTTCTGCCGATCAGGAACGCGGGATCGGGATGCTCGAGAGCACCGGGATGCCCTACCCTCGAGAGCGCGCCTCGGAAGAATCGGAAGCGCAGACTGGAGGTCCATCATGAAGACTCTCATTACGGTGATCGCCTTGTGCCTCGCCCTGGCCGCCTCGACGCCGTACGCCGCCGAGAAGGATTCCGCCAAGTCGGATGACGCGGACACGAAAGCCGCGAAGCCGGCGGCCATGCCGGTCTTCAAGCCGACCAACGTCGGAGCGCCGATGACGCGGCTGGGAGGCGCGACCCGAAGCACCACCGGAACGGTTCCGCGGACCGAAGCGCTCGTACCCGAAGTCGCTGGACATACCCTCCAGGCCCAGCCGGTCCTTTACTGGTACCTCGCGGGGAAAACTGATGACCGGATCGATTTCGCACTGATCGGGGTCGACCCCATCAACCCGATTCTCGAGACCACCCTCGCCGGGCCGTTCGAGCCCGGCATCCAGCGCATTCGATTGGCCGATCACGACGCAACGCTGGAGCCGAACCTCGAGTACCAGTGGTTCGTTCGCATCATCCCGAATCCCGAGCAGCGACTCTACGACCGCGTCATCGGGGGCGGCATCCAGCGCCTCGAACCCTCCGCGGAACTCAACGCCAGGCTCGCGGCCGCGCAGCAAAACGACGCCCACTTCGTGCTCGCCGAAGCTGGCATCTGGTACGACGCGCTCGACTCCCTCTCTCAGCAAATCGAAGCCGCACCGGAAAATGAAAATCTACGCGCCCAGCGCACAGCACTCTTCGACCAGGTCGGGCTCGAAAAATTGAACTGACGCTCCACTCACACCGCCGAACTCCGGCGGTTCAGATCCCCGTTCGAAGTAGAATGGCCACCTCGTAGAGCTGTGGGAGGAGCCGCGATGCGTAGCCATCACCAGAAAACCTCCCATCCGCTTCGATCGCGAAGCGTCACGCTGGATCGAGCCTGTTCATCGTACGACTAGGGATATTGGGGCAGCCGACAGAGCCGGGGCGCGGCGGAGCGAGCAGCGTTTCGGATCTTCAGCGCACGGTTCGGCGCCCCATCAGCTTCGCATAGAGCCACGGCAGACTCACGTCGAGTCGGTAGCCAACCGACGAATGGTCGTCGTCGAATTCCTCATATCGATGTGAGATTTTTGCCTCGCGCAGGCGTTTGTGCAGGATGCGCGCTCCGTAGTGCAAATGATATTGATCGCGCGTGCCGCAATCGATGTAAACACCACGTAGCGACCGCAACTGCTTCTGCACCCCTGCCCTTTTCACGAGTTCGACGGGATCGTGCCGCCGCCAGCGCGCCCAGCGCTTTTCATCGACCTCACCGGTCTGCAAATCCATCGGCAACTGAAAATGGAGTGGTGCGTCCGGGTCGGGATCATAGAAGGCCGCCATCGCGAGGAACATCAAGGTGTGGGTGTCGCCGTCTGGCTTGCGGCGAGCGTAGAATGCCTTCAGGAATTCCTTTCGATCTCCATCGAATTCCGCCAACGCCGTCAACACGCGCGGAATGTCGCCTCGATAACAGAAGTCGAAATACATGTCTCCGGAGTGGCAGGCGATCGCCCCCCAATGGCGGGCGTATTTCATGCCCTGGATCATCGCCCCATAACCCCCGGAGGATTTTCCGAACACCGCGCGCTTCCGGGGATCTGCGATCGTTCGGTAGCGCTCGTCGACCTGTGGGATGATCTCTTTGACGAGATGGTCGGCGTAATTTCCAACCGCCGGGGAGTTGATGTACTGGTTGCCCCCGAGCCGCGTCCAGCAATCGGGAAAGACCGCAATCACCGGTCCCATGGCTTTCGTCTCAACCAGGCGCTCCAGTCGTTCGGGAACGCTCTCTTCGAAAGCCTTCCAGCCCACGTGAGAGGAACCTGAGCTCAGGTACCCAACGAGGTCGACAAAAACCGGAAAACTCCGATCCGGCGCCCGATCGTATTCTGGCGGGAGGTAGACGCTGACGACGCGACGGTGGGGGTCTCCGAGTGCGTTGCCCCGCAGCACCTTCGAATCGAGCTCGAATTGCTCCAACCGGCCGCGCAGCGGTGTTCGAAACTCGAGCACGCCCGAATCATACCGGCTGGTCGAGGCAGCTGCTAAACCTCGAACGAAATGCTCGAACTGCGCGTTGCAACCGGAGATCCATGGGTAACGGTCGTCCTCGACAGTTTCGACGACTTCCTGCTCGATCACGCGACATGTGAGCGCAAGGCCTCCGCGAACGCAATTTCACTGGTCACCCACTACCCCGACCGCCGCGAACTCGTGCGGCTCATGATCGAACTCGCTCGAGAAGAACTCCATCACTTCCAACAGGTCCATCGTCTCATCGAGAATCGAGGGCTGTTGCTGACGCGCGACCGCAAGGACCCCTACCTGAACGCATTACTGAGGCAAATCCGCAAAGGCCGCGAAGCCTACTTCCTCGATCGCTTGTTGATTGGCGGCATCGTGGAGGCCCGCGGCTGCGAGCGCTTCGGGCTGGTCGCGGCGGCCCTCGAGAAATCCCGCAGTGATGCAGAACTCGCGACCTTTTACGCGAATCTGGCAGAATCCGAGGCCAGGCACCGCGACCTCTTCGTCGACCTCGCCGAACTGTATTTCGACAAGGGCGACGTCGGCCTCCGATTGTCCGAACTACTCGACGACGAGGCGCGCATCGTATCGGAGCTTCCCATCACCGCTGCTCTGCACTGACGACGAGAGCGACCATGCCGAACGTCCACAAGCAATACCTCGATCGCTATGCAGAACCCGAAGCACGCGAACTCGGCGCGCAGACGCGGCGATTCGGCCATGTCCTGACGATCCCCGCGTACGGCGAAGGCCAGGAACTACAAAATGCGCTGGCCTCGATCCCAGCGGGTCCGCTGGGCGATGTTCTGACTGTGCTCGTCGTGAATGGCCGCGCCGATTCCCCGCCGGCGATGCGAGACGCGAATCTCGAGACCCTCGAAGAAGTCCGCTCCGCTTGCGGCCGCGGTGTCCCGATCGCACTCAACGCGGCCCTCCACGAACATCCGCGCGGCGCGCTGATGCTCGTCGACCGTGCGACGCCGGGCCGTGAACTTCCGCCACGACACGGCGTGGGGATGGCGCGAAAAATCGGGGCCGATATCGCACTCGCGCTCTGGTCCGAAGGACGCGTGGCATCCCCGTGGATTCACTGCACGGATGCGGATGTAATCCTACCGATGGATTACTTCGAACAGGCCACTCGAAACGCCTCGAACATCTCGGACCGTTTGCGGGCCACCGACGATTCGAGGACTTCCAACCGATTTGACGCGGGGGGAATTTCGAATGCCCAGCGCGCGCCAATCAACGACGGCGCTCCTGGCGCCCCCGCTGCGGCGCTCATCTACCCCTACGAACACCTGGACGCCACGCGCGAAGCGCTCGAATACGAAATTTCGCTGCGTTACTACGTGGCCGGCCTGCGGTTCGCGGGCTCTCCCTATTCGTTCCACACCATCGGCAGCTCGCTCGCAGCCCATGCAACCGCGTATGCTCAGGTGCGCGGTTTCCCAAAGCGCCTGGCCGCCGAAGATTTCTACCTGCTCAATAAACTCGCGAAGGTCGGAACCATTCGCTCGCTACACGGCGAATCGATCGGCCTTTCTGCTCGCACATCGAACCGTACGCCGTTTGGAACGGGACACGCGATCGAGCGTGCGCGCAATCAGGAACGCGACCTCGAAACGCTCTGCGTCTATCACCCCGCTGTTTTCTCCTACCTTGGCTTGTGGCTCCAAACCCTCCGCGCGCTCGCGGAGGTCGGAGACTCCGTGGACCCCGCCGACCTGCTCGCAGAGCAGACAGAAAGTTGGCCAACCGTGGACGCTTCCCGGCTGCGAGCACACCTGGAAGAGTGCGGGGCATGGGAGGCTGCCCGAATCGGCGTGGAGCGCTGCCGAACCCCTGCCACCCGCGCGAAACACCTCCATTGTGGCTTCGATGCCTTCCGGACCCTGAAACTCATCCACGCCCTCCGCGCGGGTGGGCTCGCTTCGATTCCGGTCCTCGAGGCACTCTCCTCGGCAACCTTCGTCACAGCGCGGTACAGCGAGCCCCTGGAGGCAATTCGGAAGCAACTGGCCGATGCAGAGCGAGCGCAGGTCCCCAAGCGGGTACTCGATCATAAATCCATATCTTTGACTTTGGATTGACTGATAGATCGACAGATTCAGTGAATATTGTCGATACTTAGCCAATTAATCCGCCGAGTATTCAAGGTTTTGGATCATAAGACGATAATTTGGATACATCCCCGTGGGGACATAGCGACTTAACAAAATAAAACGATGTTTCTATCGAATCAGCACTCGTTCGAGCTAGACTGATGGATCAAAATTGAAATTCAGGAGCCAACCCGTGGGCACTCAAGAAGGCAGCGATCGAAAAATCACGACCGGTGGTGAGAAAATCATCCAATGCCTGGAGCGAGAGGGCGTGGAATACGTCTTTGGGCTCTCGGGTGGAGCCGTCATGCCTCTATTCGATGCGTTGGTGGACTCCAAGATCAAATTGATCCTCACCCGCCACGAGCAAGGTGCCACCCACATGGCCGATGGCTACGCGCGCGCTACGGGGCGCCCGGGCGTCGTGCTCGTGACCTCCGGCCCCGGAGCGACCAATACAGTGACCGGATTGCTCACGGCATTGATGGACTCGTCGCCGATCGTCGTGATAACCGGCCAGACCATCACATCCATGCTCGGCAAGGATGCGTTCCAGGAAGCGGACGTCACGGGCATCACCTATCCGGTCGTCAAGCACTCCTACCTCATCAAAGACCCAGCCGATATTCCACGCGTCATCCGCGAGGCCTTCCACGTCGCAACCAGCGGGCGACCCGGGCCGGTACTCGTTGACGTCCCCAAGGACATCGGCCAAGGGCCTTGCGACGCGCCCTTCACCGATGAAGTCGATCTGCCGGGCTACGAAATCGCGACGCGCGGAGCCCCCGAGGCCATTGCCGAAGCGGCGCGATTTCTGTGCGCCGCAAAGCGCCCGCTGCTTTACGTCGGACAGGGATCCGTCATCTCCGGTGCCGGCAAGGCGATCACCACGCTCGCCGAAAAACTCCGCGCACCCGTCGTAACCACCCTGCTCGGCAAGGGCGCCGTGGATGAAACCCATCCGCTTCACCTCGGCATGATGGGGATGCACGGCACCGCCTACGCGAACAAAGCGGTGGCGGGCTGTGATCTGATCATGTCGATCGGTGGGCGCTGGGACGATCGCATCACGGGGCGGCTTTCGGATTTTTGTACCGAAGCGATCAAGATCCACATCGACATCGATCCCGCCGAGTTCAACAAGATCATACGCCCCGACGTCTCGATTCTCGGAGACGCGAAACTCGTGATCGAAGATCTGATCCCCCAGGTCGAGATGGCGGATACCGCCGATTGGTTGGAGCAGTGCGAGAAGTGGCGCCGTCTCTACCCCCTCAAGTACTCGAAGCAGGGAGGGCTGCGGGCCCAGCATGTGCTCGACCGACTCGACGCGCTCACCCAGGGCGAAGCGATCATCACGACGGACGTGGGCCAGCACCAGATGTGGGCGGCGCAGTTCTGCCGCTCCCGGTCCAACCGGCATTGGATCAGCAGTGGCGGCGCTGGCACGATGGGCTTCGGTTTCCCGGCCGCAATCGGCGCGCAGTTTGGAAACCCCGACAAGAAAGTCTGGGCGATCGTCGGAGACGGCGGCTTTCAGATGACACTCTCGGAACTCGCGACCGCATCCGTCCACAAATTGCCCGTGAAGTGTCTGATCATCAACAACAACTTCCTGGGCATGATTCGACAATGGCAGGAGATGTTCTACGAGAACCGACTCTCGGGCTCCGATCTCGAGGGAAACCCGGACTTCGTGAAGCTCACACAGGCCTACGGCATCAAGGCGCTTCGGATCCGCAGGCCTGCCGACGCAGACCGGATTCTCCGAGAGGCCCACGAACACGATGGACCCTGCGTGGTCGTGGCCGAGGTCGTCAAGGAAGACAACGTCTTCCCGATGATTCCGGCGGGTGCGTCGATCAGCGAAATGTTGATCGAAAAACCCAAACACGCACTCGCGAAACCCAGTGGGAGTACTTGAGATGAGCGCGGCGACCCAGCTACCCCAAACTCAACCGCGGATTCACACAATCTCGCTGTTCGTCAACAATACACCCGGCGTGTTGGTGCGGGTCGCACTCGTATTCTCGCGACGCGGCTTCAACATCGAAAGCCTCGTGGTGAGCGCCGGTGCGGAGGGTCGCTTCTCGCGCATGACGATCACCTGCTCGGGCGAACCCGACGCCCTCGAGCAGATCATCAAGCAACTCGCGAAGCTCGTCGACGTCGTCCATGCGATCGATCACACGGGGAATCTCGCCTACGAGACGGAGATCGCGCTGATCAAGATCGAAGCGCCAGCCGAGCAGCGCACCGAGATCCTCCAAATCGCAGAGCACTTCAAGGCGCGCGTCGTCGACTACGGGACGGAATCGATGATTTTACAGGCCTACGGCTCGAGCGAAAAACTCGACGCGCTGATCAGCCTGCTTCGCCCCTACTCGATCGCGGAACTCGTGCGATCGGGAAAGCTCCTCATGGCTCGCGGAAAGAGCACCACTTAAGCGCGGGAAATCTACTTTGGCGAGCCGGGTGGACGCGCCGGCCAGGCGGAACCGTTCAGGTTCCGACGCCGCAAGCGAATCCGCAGGATTCGCCGGCTAGGAGATCGTTCCGGCGGCGCGAAGCGCGGCGAGTTCGGAGGCTTCGAGTCCGATTTCCGCGAGCACTTCGTCCGTGTGCTCTCCAAGCATCGGAGCAAACCCTCGGACTCTGGAAGGGGTACGATCGAAGCGCGCGGCGGGACGCGTGTGGCGGATGCGTCCGACATGCGGGTGATCGACCTCCTCGATCAGTTCATTGGCGACAACCTGGGCGTCCGTGAGTAGCTCATGGCGTTCGAGAATCGGCGCACAGGGAACGTCTTCTGCGCCGAGCCGCTCGAGCCAGTGTTCGGTCGTACCGGTGCGAAGGACCTCTCCCATCACTTGGATGCGCTCGTTCCAATTCTGGATTCTCGCGGTGCTGGTTGAAAAACGAGCGTCGGCGGCGAGATCGGGGCGCTCCGCGGCGCGCGAAAAACCCTCCCACTCGCGGTCGGACACGGTGCCCGCCGTGATGAAGCCGTCCGACGTCTCAAACAACAGCTCGGGAACCTGGGAATAGCCCGCTTCCCGACCAGCCTCATCGTCACCGCGCACGAACGTGTATTGCATCATCCCTTCGGGCCAGAGAAATGAAATCATTGCATCGAGCATCGCGAGTCGGACGTGCTGGCCCACTCCAGTTCGCTCTCGCGCCAGCAACGCCGCCGTCATCGCCTGCGCGGCCGTGAGCGCGGTCACTTTGTCAGCCAGGATGGTGCGCACCATGCGAGGCCGACCCGTTTCACGATCTCGCTGCATGGCGGCGAGTCCCGACCTCGCCTGGATGATTGGATCGTAGACTCGCTGTTGCGCGTAGGGGCCCTTCTCGCCGAAACCACTGATCGAGACGTAGATCAGTTCGGGGGCGACCTCGCGCAGCACGGATTCACCGATACCCATGCGTTCGGCGGTGCCCGGGCGAAAGTTCTGCACGAAGACGTCGGCAGTCGACACGAGTCGCTTCAAGAGCTCGACACCGTCCGATTGTTTGAGGTCGATTACGATCGAGCGCTTGCTGCGGTTGCTCGTTGCGAACAGCGGAGTGATCCCAGATCGCGCGTGGCCGATCGAACGCACGAGGTCGCCCTGCCCCGGCGGTTCGACCTTGACGACGTCAGCGCCCTGCTCGGCGAGCATCATGGTCGCGATGGGTCCGGAAACCATCGCGGTCAGGTCAACGATCCGATATCCCTCGAGCGGTCCTTCCATGGGGCTACGCTATCACTCCGAGCGCGCCCAGGCGAAGCAATCGGCCGGGTCGACGGCGATTGCGGTCCCGTGACCGGCTGGCGAAGCCTTCGGGTTCGCTTGCACCATTGCGCGAACCTCATCCGCCAATGCGTGGCCGGCTGGCAAGGCCGTTCTGGAATCGCGCACCGAGCTGCAATCAGACTCGCTCCACGCGACGGCCGCTTCCGTGTTAGGGTTTGCTCATGGAGGACTTTTTCGACAAGAAAATCTTGATTACGGGCGGCTCGAGTGGCATCGGTAAATTGATGGCGGAGACGTTCGCCGCCGAGGGCGCCCGGGTGATCGTGTGGGGTCTCGAGCGGGTCGCTCTCGAGGCCCTCGAGAAGGAGATGAGCGAACGCGGGTTGTCGTGCGCGACTTACGTCTGCGATGTCTCCAGGCGAGAATTGGTTTACGACACCGCAAAGCGAGTGATCCGCGAGCACGGCCCGATCGACATCCTGATCAACAACGCGGGCGTGGTTTCGGGTCGACCGCTGCTCGAGATTTCGGACGCTGAAATCGAGTTGACGTTTGCCGTCAATGCGCTCGCTCCCATCTGGACGACCCGCGCGTTCCTGCCGACCATGATCGAGCGCGGCCGAGGTCACATTGTCACGATCGCATCGGCTGCGGGACTCCTCGGCGCGCCACGGCTGACAGATTACGCGGCCAGCAAACATGCAGCTTTCGGGTTCGACGAAGCCCTGCGCACGGAGCTGCGCCATCTCGGCCACCGGGCCATTCGAACGACCGTCGTCTGCCCCTATTTCATCTCGACCGGAATGTTTGAAGGTGTGAAGGCGGCGTCGCCGCTCTTTCCGATTCTAGAGCCCGAATACGCAGCCCAACAAATCGTTCGGGCAATCCGGCGTGGTCGACGCCGTCTACTCCTACCGCGGGCAATCGGCCTGGTGTTTCTCGCGCGCCTCCTTCCAACCCCGATCTTCGACTGGATCGTGCAGGCATTCGGAATCACCCAAAGCATGGACAACTTCAGGGGGCGGCGTTAGCTACACCGCCGAGCCCAATTTCGCGGGCTGCACCACGACGGTTGGAGACGACCGCAATGCCGTGGAGGTGGGCGGCATTCGGCCAGCGCGCGATTCTAGATCCCCTCTCCGAGTTGCGTCGGGGGCTTCTGATGGAGCTGCAGGCTCGGGGTGTCGATCGAGACGCGCGTGTAGGGCGGAACCGATTGGAGGAGCCAGACGTTACCGCCGATTACCGAGCCCTTGCCGATCACGGTCTCACCGCCAAGAATCGAGGCGTTCGGGTAGATGGTGACGTCGTTCTCGAGTGTCGGGTGGCGCTTCCTACCGGCGTCGCCCCTTCCCGCCCGGTTCGAAAACGCGCCTAGCGTCACACCGTGGTAGAGCTTGACACGGTTGCCGAGGTGACACGTCTCCCCGATCACGACGCCGGTGCCGTGATCAATGAAGAAGTGTTCGCCAATCACGGCTCCCGGATGGATGTCGATTCCGGTCTGACTGTGGGCGTCCCGCGACATGATGCGCGCGACAATCTTCTCACCAACCCCGTAGAAACAGTGGGCCACCCGATAAGCCGAAACCGCGACGATGCTCGGGTATGCGGCGATGATTTCTCCATAGCTCGACGCGGACGGGTCGCCCTCGTAAGCGGCTTCGAGATCCGTCGCCACCAAGTGGCGAACAGACGGAAGTTTCTGGACCAAATGGGTGGCTGGCTCGCTCCCAACCAGTGCGGCCACAAGGCCGTGGATCACGCGCAGGTCGCTAGTGAGTTGGCCAGAGGGCGTATCGTCGGTGACGATCGCCCGCAGCGCCCCCAGTGCGTCGGCAACACGCCGCTGGTAGGGGAGGATCTCTTTTCTGGCTTCCGTGAGGGGGTCGGAACTTTCTCGCTGTGCCATCAACTCGTCCGCGACGAGTCGGATTTCGTCCACCATGGGTGCCTCCCGTGAGCTTCCGGGCGATAGTTTAGAACGGTGTTGCGGGTAGCGCTCACGCCGACGCCGTTCTTCATGCAACTTCTCGAGAAAGCCATGTAACTGGCTGTAGAAAAAGGTTTCATCTCTAGCCGAAATTGGCATCGAACAGGCCCGGGCTGAGGCCTATGCTAGAACGCGCACGGTGGCGACAGGGGAGTCGATGCGGATTGCGACCTGGAATATCAACGGACTTCGTGCCCGACTCGAGTTCGCGATCCACTGGCTGCGAGAACGCCAGCCCGACGTCGTCGGCTTGCAGGAACTCAAACTGACCGACGAACAGTTCCCCCACGAGCCATTCGAGGCGCTCGGATACCACGTCGTGAGCCACGGTCAGAAAGCCTGGAACGGTGTCGCGATCCTCAGCCGAGAGCCCGCCCGCGTGACCCAATGCGGATTGCCCGGCCAGGAAGAGTTTGGCGCGCGACTGATCAGTGCCGAAATTGGCGACCTCACCTTCACGACCGTCTATTGCCCCAACGGCAAGAACATCGACCACGACGACTTTCCAAAAAAACTCGCCTGGTTCGACGACCTCGCGCGTCACTTCGAGAAGGCGGGGGATCGCGGTCAGCCGACCATCCTATGCGGCGATTTCAACATCTGTCCGGCTGCAATCGACAGCCACGCCGAAGAGCAATCGCGAGGCCAGATATTCCACACCGAGGAGGAGCGAAAGCGCTTCCAGGATCTTCTCAGTCGTGGATTCTCCGACATCTTCCGTGCCCTTTACCCTGAGGAGATCGAATACTCCTGGTGGGACTACCGTGGGGGTGCATTCCATCGAAAACTCGGCCTCCGAATCGACTTCCTGCTCGCGAACCCCCCTGCCCTGGCCCGCGTCAAGGCCGTCGCGATCGATCGAGAATATCGCAAGAAAAAGGACGGCCTGACCCCATCGGATCACGCGCCCGTGTATGCGGACCTCGAGCTGCCCTAGCGATACGGTCGCACGAACCGCGACGCGCTGGCCAGCCAGGAAAATCAGCGCCGGGAAGTCAGCGCCGAACGCGGGCGCGCGGAGTGCGGAGTGCGCGCAATCAGCGCGAAACCCGAGGAGCAGCGCGGAACGCTGGATTTCCCGGCAGGACCGGGGAATCAGGGCAGAACGACCGAGGGCTCGGACATTCCCTCGTGCATCTCAGGCGATTCGGTAATCGAAGACGCTACGGCGAAGATCAGCAACTGACTCGCGAGCAGTGGAATTGCGCAGACCCCAATCGCGCGCCAGGAACTCTCGTAGGAAAGCGCGTGCCGGACGGCCGTAACCGTAGCCACGAGTACCCACACCATCGCGACGAAAAAAACGAACATACGCAGTTCGGGGACGATCCCCAGCAGTTTCACGACACCCGGCGCATTCGCGAATCCCATGGCTCGCAGCAGCGCACCGAAATTCGCCTTCGTCCCGGACTCGGGCAGCAGTTTCGCGCCGATCAGATAGATCACGTAAGCGAATAGCACCCATCCGATGAGCGCAACCACCAGCCCACCGAAGAGGATCGCAAACGGCGCGCCCGGCAGATTAATGCCACCCGCGAAAGCCGCGAGCAAGACAATACTGGCCGCTTGCCCGATCGTGTTCTCGTCCGCTTCAACCTCCGCATAGAGACTCGGATCGAGGCGGGCCGCTCGGATCATTCGACCAATTAGCGTCTGATCGGCAGACGGCGGGCGCTCAAAGAATTCAGGCATGAGCTGACTCTAGCCCGAATCGGCAAAACAGCCGCACGATTGCAGCATCTGAATCACCCTTATGAAAGCGGCGTGAATTCGATTCGGCCGAAACGTGGATCAGGCGTCGAATTCAGCTCGAACGGGAGATGCACTTCAGGTGTTGTTGAATCTCGAGGATCCTTCGCGCCAGGCCGTTTTCGAGGCCCCTCGCTTCATTGGTGTCCACAACGTCGAGCAATCCGTCGCGGGATTCCCTGTCATCGAGCGGGTGGACGCATCGGGCTTCCACCTCCCCCAAAAACCTGGTCATTCAGGGTCGCCGTCAATCCGCCACCGCTGGTCGATACGCGATAGCTGCTTGCACGGACGATTTGAAAGGTGGATTCGAATCGAAGGCGCGGGCGTCCCGAACGGGTGTGGGGGCTAACCCTTGCGGGCCGGTTGATAATTGCCCTCGATGATGCGCCGAATCCTCTCGAGCAGGACCCTGGGCTCAAAGGGCTTGTGCAAGAAAGCGTCTAGCCCCTTGTCGATGAAATGCCAGGCGGCGCGCTCTTCCGAGTAGCCGCTGATCAGCATGATACGAACTTCGGGCCGGATCTCGCGCATCTCATCGAAAGCGTCCTCGCCACCGATGTCAGGCATGGTTCGATCCAGCACCACGGCGTCGATTTCATCCGCGCGGCGCCGGAAAAGCTCCACTCCCTCGCGACCGCTGCTCGCCAACAGCACGGTGAGCCCGGCTCGGCCAAGCGTGGCATCCACCAGATCTCTCACGCCTTCGTCGTCGTCTACGACCAGCACCGTTCCGCTGTGGCGCCACTCCTCGATTGACGTCTCCCACTTTTCACGAGTAATCGCGACGCGCTCTGCGGCAGGAAAAAGCACGCGAAACCGCGTTCCCCGCCCGATTTCGCTGTCGATTTCGATGACCCCATCGTGGCTATGCACGATCCCAAGCGCAGCAGCGAGGCCGAGGCCGCGGCCCGTGAATTTGGTCGTGAAGAACGGGTCGAAAATCTTCGACTGCGTCTCGACATCCATCCCGCAACCATCATCGGCGACTTCGAAAAAGACATACCTCCCCGCCGATGGGGCGGAACGACCAACGATGAATCTTTCGTCCATCTTTTCCGCATCGACGATGCCCGTTCGGAGCGTAATGCGCCCTGCTCCCTCGCGAACTGCCTCCGCAGCATTGGTGATCAGATTCATCACCACCTGCGAAAGCTGCGTGGCATCCGCCACCACAGAGGGCAAATCGTCCGCGAGGTCGTAGATCAATGCCGCCTTGCCCGATACAGCGCCCCTGAGCAACTGGCCCATCTCTTCGACGAGTTGAGAAACCGAAAGCGGCATGACCAACACCGGTTCCTGCCCCGAATAGGCGAGCAGTTGCCTGGTGAGCGCGGCAGCCCGCTGCGCGGCGCGACGAATCTGCTCGATGAGCGGCCGGATCGGCGAATCGGGGGCTAGATCGAGCAGGGCGAGTTCAGCATCACCCAGGATTGGCGTCAGGAGATTGTTGAAATCGTGCGTGATGCCCCCTGCCATTACCCCAAGGCTTTCGAGCCGCTGAGCCTCCTGCATCTGCCGCGCGAGTTCGAGCCGTTCTTCTTCCCTCTCCACATCACGGGAAATTTCCCGGGCGACCTCCAACATTCGGACCTCACCAGCCGCCGTTTCGTACCAGGTCCCGATCGCGGAAAACCAAACCCATGACCCGTCCTTGTGTTGAAAGCGGTAGGGGGGGTAGTGTGTCGTAGCGCCGGGTTCGACGGTTTGATTTTCGTAGATTTCACGAATGCGGTTGCGATCTTCTGGATGAACCTGATCGATTAACGAATCGGTTTCGAGTCCAATCCACTCTTCGACAGTGTATCCGAGCAAGCTTTCGACCGATGGGCTCATGAACATCAACTCACCATCAGAATTGGTTTCCATGATCAAGTCGCGGCTGATATCGGTTACGATTCGGTAGAGGCTCTCGATCTCTCGTTGGTCTAGGCGCGCCCGCACGACCTCTGTCACGTCGCGACAGACTGAGATCACGCGGCAGGAACCATTAGCCTCTTTGAAGGGCGTCGATACAGATTCGAACCAATGCCAGGAATCATCGGGAAAGCGAAGGCGAAAGCGGCTTTTCGTCTCTTCGCCCAATTCAATCCCTTCTCGAAAGGACTCGAAGAGCGGGCCCCGATCATCTGGGTGCAAAAAATCGAGGATTCCACCCTCCTTCAGGGTCTTGCCGAGAATCTCACGAACGGGGCGGGAGCCGAGCACTGAACAACTCGGACTCAAAAAGAGCAGACGCCCCCGATCATCGAATTCGAGAATTAGATCCGAAGCATTCCCAGTAAGCGCAGAACTGCGGGCCGCTGCGCTGCTCAGTTCAGCGGCCTGCTCGGCAACTTTCTCTCGAAGTTTGCCGAGTTCCTCGGAGAGCTCCAATCGGCCTGTCTCCTGGTCTGCGCTCAGCGGGTGCCCTCCTGGTAGAAGACGAGCCCGGGGGTTCCCACCTGGCGCTCCTCACCTCTCGGTATAAACCCCCGAGACCTGCGGTTACAAGAGGTATTTTGGACCCACGGCCATTTTTTCGATCCCCGGCACTCTCGCAAGACAATACGCCCACAAAGACAGCTGGGGTTTGGCATCCGGCACCCGCCCGCTTGAAATGAGGCACATCTGCTTCCCGATACAGATTCGTTGAATTCGACTCGAAGGTTGAATTGATGATCATTTTTTAGATAAAAATAATTAGAAATATTTTTTATAATAATTTAATAATTATTTCTTTTTAAATTAACAATTCCTGGCGAATCGGACCTCCATTCTGAGCAAAATCCGCATCTGGAACGTTCGTCTCGGCCCACCAGACCATCGTCGGAGCCGCTGCATTCGGGTACGGGCTTCCCCCCCGATGCTGACGGTGACTACAGCCCGGTGGAGCGACGACTCGACGGGCGACCGTCCACCCGCCGCCCGCCCCCCAGGAAACGAGAACCGCGGGGTCGCCTCTGTTTGGCGCCCGAATCGGAAAGGCAATCGCAACGCGGCCCGTAGCTCAGCCACAAACCGTCGAACGGGGATCCCGAGTCCGGCGCAACTCACCGGCAGGGAGAGTGCAACTCCGGGCAGAGCGGGCGATGCCCGCTGCTAGATGCAGACCACGCGGGGGCCAACTATGGGCTTCCCGTAGGTGCCCGCATGTGGGATGATGAATGCGGAAACGAACCGAGTCGGATTCGTGGGGACCCAGCGGCGGCGTCCGGTCAATAATGGGGAATTTCCCCCACCGCCGCCGGATCCCGGGGACGAATTTTACGGGATGAGGCGCCGTATGAGGGCATCGAAGTGGAGCGGATCCGCCACTAAAGCCATCGAATGCCGGGTTGCCGCTCTAGATCGCTGATCTCTCGCGACCCACATCTCGCTGTTGAACGTAAGCGGAATCGAAATTCGTTGCTTGACCGGTCGCTGATCATTTCCTGATCGGAACCTGATTTGCGGTAATTCACCAAGCTTGCTGAAGTTCAATCTATGCTTCAGAAACCTACACGGGAGCATTGAGGGGAAAGTGCTGCGGAGTTTGTTTTGACGTCGCTCGAGAGCCAGAATCTCGAAGTTGCGGGGACCGTATACCGGTTCGATTCTTTTGAACTCGACCCGGGCCTTTACGTACTACGCCGCGACGGATCGGATCTCGACATCCAACCCAAGGTGCTCGATCTGCTCCTCTACCTGGTCGCTCGACGAGACCGCGTCGTACCCAAAGATGAAATTCTCGGGGCACTCTGGCGCGGGATTTCCGCCACAGACGACGTTTTGAGCCGCGCGATCCACGCCGCGCGCCAGGCGGTCGGCGACGATGGGGAACAACAGCGTGTCATTCAAACCGTGCGGCGCCGCGGTTTCCGCTTCGTGGCCGAGGTCGAATCGAGTGACTCGCAGCTACCTGCGCCGGCACGCACTCCCTCGAAAACCCGATCGGCTCGACAAGGGCCAGCGTTCGTGGGCCGCAAACGTGAATTACAACGCCTGGAAGAAATGCTGGACGACGCCGACCAGAACATCGGGCGAATCGCCATGGTCTCCAGCGAAGCCGGTGGAGGAAAGACTCGTCTCCTTGAGGAATTCGGCCGGCAGGCAGCGGCGGCTCAATCTCGGGTCTACTCTGGTTGGTGTTGGGAAGGCGAAGGAGCGCGACCCTATTGGCCCTGGGTGCAGATCCTGCGCGCGCTGATCGAAACTCGAAGTCACGACGAACTCACCGAACTGATGGGTTCCGGCGTACTCGATATCGCACGCGTCATTCCGAGTCTGCGGGAAAAGCTTCCTGAGCTTCCGGAATCCCCGCCCGTACAATCAGATCAGGAACGATTTCGCCTCTTCGACAGCATCACTCGCTTCCTCCGCAACGTGGCCAGCAACGACGGTACCCACATTCTGATCCTGCACGATCTCCAATGGGCGGATGCCCCGTCTCTACGTTTGATCGAGTTTCTCGCGCATCAAATGGTCGACACTCCAATCCTCGTACTGGGCGCATACCGGGAGGATGAGGTTACCCACACGCTCTCTGAAACACTCGGTGTTCTAGCGCGCCGTTCACTATTCGAGGAGCTGAGTCTAAAGGGACTCTCATCGACAGAGATCGCCCAATTGCTCCAGGCGGATGGCGGCGACGAACCGTCGGAAGAGCTCATCTCCGTCGTTGCCGAGAAGACCGACGGCAACCCGTTTCTCGTGGCAGAAATCGCCCATCTCATCAAGAGCCAGCCCAGCGCGTTCAAGGTTGGCGTAGAAGGTACCGGTACCTTCTCCATGCCTCATGGCGTAACGGCCGTCGTCCAGCGCCGCTTGGCGATGTTACCGCCGGACGCCCACAGTGTGCTTGCAGTCGCGGCTGTCATCGGACAGGAATTTTCGCGGGAAGTCCTTCGCCAGGCAATTGCCCCAGACTGGGGGATCGAGCCCCTGGAGGCGGCGCTCCGCTCCAGCATTGTAAACGAGGTACCACGGGCATTCGGCCGCTACCGCTTTACCCATGCGCTCGTTCGAGAAGCACTTTACGAAGAGATCGGAACTTCCGAGAGAGCGGTGATCCACCGCCGCGTTGGCGAAGCGCTAGAGCAGATGCAGGGAACGAATCCGCCCTCCGACCTCGCCGAGATCGCGTTCCACTACACTGAAGGTGCAAGCCCTGAAGAATTCGAGAAAGCGATCATCTATGCGAAGCGAGCGGGAGAGCGTGCGGTCGACCAGTTCGCGTGGGAGGAGGCATCCACCCAATTTCGGGATGCGTTGACGCTGCTCAAGCAGCGAGAAGCTCGAACCGCAAACGAACGCTGCCAACTCTTGTTGGCCATGGCTCAATCCGAACGCCGAGCTGGGAATCTGCCCCGCGCCCGCGAGGCGTGCACCGACGCTGCAGAACTCGCGCGCCGATTCGAGTTGCCGGATATTCTCGGGCGCGCCGCACTCGGCGTCCAAACGCCCTTTGGCATTCTGTCCGGGAGCGTTGATCCGGTCGAAATCTCTTTGCTCGAAGACGCGCTTCGCTTCCACACAGATCCCCAGAGCCTGACCCGCGCGAGGTTGCTTAGTAGACTTGCGATTGCGAAATACTGGAGCGGCGATTCAGGACTCGATCTCGCATTGAGCGAGGAGGCTATCACCATCGCTCGCAATAGTGGTGACCCCTCAGCGCTCGCGGAGGCATTGTTCGCACAAGACATCGTTTCTTCCCGTCCGCAGTTCACGGATCGAAAACACGATATTCAAAACGAAGTTATTCGCCTCGCATACGAAGCTGACGACCAAAATCTGATCTTCCAGGGCCTGCTCTACCGAAGCGAAGAACTGTTGTTGCGCGGAGATGCCAAGGGCATGAATCGCGATCTGGCCGAACTTGCGCGAGTTTCCGAGAAATTGCGTCAGCCCCCAGAACGAGAATTCATGAAAATCATCCGTGCGACTCGTCTACTCATCGATGGCCAGGTAAAGGAATCAGCAGCAGTCGGTAAAGATGCACTAGATCTCGGCACCCTAGGCGGTGACATTTCCTACCAGCTGACGAGCACACTCCTGCGCTATGGGGTGCTCAATGAGCAGCTCAAACTCGAATTATTGGAAGACGAAATCCGGCACCTCGCCGAAACCCTGCGTCCGGGAAGTATGTGGTTCTGCGCTCTCGCGAACCTCTGCAGTCAAATCGGGAAGGAAGAAGAAGCGCGAAACCTGTTCGAGTCGCTCGCCATCCGGGAGTTTTCAGCCGTCAGCCCGGATTTTGGATGGTCGGTGAGCCTCCACCACCTTGCGGAAACATGCGTTCGGTTGGGCGATCGAGAAAGCGCAGCCCTACTCTATCGTCAGCTGCTTCCCCATCATGGCCGCTTCGTCGCGTTCAGTTGGATCGCATTTTACGGACCGGTCTCCCGATATCTCGCACTGCTTGCAGCGACGGCTGGCCAGGAGCGCGAAGCAATCGATCATTTCGAAGCTGCAATCCAATCTTGCCAAACGATGGATGCAAGACTCTGGACGGCGCGCATTCGGTGCGACTACGCAAAATTCTTGATGGAGCGCAACCGACCCGAGGAGACCGAGAAGCTACTCGCGTTGGTACATCTTGCCACGAGCGAGGCCGACAACCTGGACTCACCGCGGTTGAAATCCGAAGTCGACTCGATCACACCATCCTGAGCTGAAACGCGTCACTTCGGAGGGTTTATGGAATCAACGGTCGATCAGGTTGTTCAGAACGTCGTTACACTGGTGTCGGTTTGGGGGCTGCAGCTGGTCGGCGCACTCGCGGTTCTCATTATCGGCCGGTTCGGATGTGGAGTCGCTCGCAAGTCCGTACGCCGCGCGATGGAAAGCCGAGGGGTTGATGCATCTCTCGTTCCCTTCGTTTCGAATCTGGTTTATTTCACTCTCTTCGCAGCGGTCGTCATAGCAGTACTCGGTCTATTCGGAATCGAAACCACCTCCCTGGTAGCCGTACTCGGAACGGCAGGACTGGCGATAGGTCTCGCCGTCCAAGGGACCCTCTCCAATTTCTCTTCCGGCGTGATGCTCTTGCTGTTCAGGCCGTTTGACATTGGCGACTACATCGATGCGGCGGGCGTTGCGGGAACCGTCAGCGAAATTGGCGTATTTTCAACAACACTCAATACACCAGATAATGTTAAAATAATCGTGCCCAACTCCGGCATCTTCGGATCGACGATCAAGAATTTTCCGCAAACAACACGCGGCGAAACGACATCGTTCTCAGCATTTCTTACGCTGATGACATTTCGAATGCGATCTCAGTGGTCAATGCCGTGCTCGGCGAGGACTCTCGTGTCCTATCGGATTCCGAACCCTTGGTCGCAGTCTCTGAGCTTGCCGATTCGTCGGTGAACCTGGTGGTTCGACCGTGGTGCACGAAGGAGGATTACTGGAGCCTGCGATACGACCTGATCAGAAGATTCAAGGAAAAGCTCGAGCAGGAAGGATGCACGATTCCCTTTCCGCAACACGACGTACACCTTCATCAGGCAGATCAATCCGCGTGAGGTGCCCGCATTCCCAGACGGCGTTGCGGAAAGATTGACGCCCAGGCTGCGAGCGACCCACCGGCCGCGATGCGTCAATCTGGCAGGACGTCCGTAATGCTCTGAATGTTTTCGCGGTAGCGGGCGAGATCCGCAATCATCGTGCGGTTGCCGTACACGGCTGAGCGCTCTGGTTGACCCATATGGTTGTCCACGGCCAATATGATTCCAACAAGCTGCCAACGACCCTCTAGATAGGCGAATGCTGCTCCACCGGAATCGCCGTGCGCAGCCTGGGCCTCGTATGCGGTCCTCGCAATTGAAAAACGTGTCGAAAATGTGTCCGTGTTCCCGACCGATTGATCGTGCAGGTGCTCCTGCACGACGCTCGTACCCCAACGCATGACCGAAGGCCCCTGCCAGGCAAAGCCAACCCGGCCCTCCCCCGTCGTCTTCTCGCCGCGACCCAGCCCGCTACCGACCATGACGATCGGGCTTCCGATCGAGGGCGGCTCATCGGATATCGCCAACGGAGGCAGGTCCGGCTCCGGATCGATCTGAAAGAGCATCAGATCCGCTGCCGTTCCATCGTGATTGGCCACCCTCTTTCGCGACGTGACATTCGCCGCGTATATCGTTCCGTCGAACTCGACGTTCGATGCTCCGACATGAGCCGCAGTGAGCACCCACCCCCGTCCCAGGTAGACCGCAGTCCAACGATCGCAAACACCGACATTCGCCCAACCGGGGTCGTCCGCGGGCGCTTGAAAACTGAGCGCTTCGTCCTCGCGCTCGATCACGAGTCCCACCGCCCCACTCGCCACAAATACACCCATCGCAAGGTTCCAAGCGACAACACCGCGTAACCCGAATCTCATGGATGCCAGAATCTCAGAACTCCGCTTGCGAGGTCATGGGAACCATTCGAGGCGCCCTACGATCCGGTACCCATGGAGCTTACGAGCGTTGACCACTGCTCGGGAGACACGCGGCCAAGATAGACAGCGTTTCCGAACTCCGCGGGTCGAAATATGTGCGCGATTCCCTCGGGCCGGGTCTGCAGCCCAAAGGTATAGAGAAGCGTACCCGTGTGCGTAATCAAGACAGTGTTAAGTCCATCCGTCGGTTCCGTATTCAGCAACCTTCGAATCAACTTTCCTCTCTCTTCCTTATCAGGGCCGGAAAGCTCGTCGAAGACGGCAAGATCTTCTGATGGTGTCCCTTTACCAAATGCAAGTTTCCCCGTGTCGACGCATCGGCAATAGGGACTGGTCAACACCGCGCCAACCGGAATCCGCAAGTTCTCGAACGCCGCACCAATTTCCTTCGCTTCTTGCTTTCCCCGTTCGTCGAGATTTCGCTGATTCGCGCAATTCAGATTGTCGTGACTCCCCTCTTCAGGGACGAAGCTGTCTGTCGACATGTGGCGCATCAAGATGACCAAGCCGCCTTTCCGGAGCGCCTCGATGAGCTCTCGCTCCTCTAAGAGCGGTTCCAACGCCTGAGTCTGAGAGTGAGAAACGTTCGCAGAAAGCAGCAGCATTGCAGCTGCTATTCCCGCCAGAATGCCAAGAACGTTTCGATTCTTCGGGCCGTTCACGGAAGCGATCATACCGGAAACTGACGAGACTCAACAGCGCGCGGCCGAGATTGCACACTCGTATTGCTCAGTTGCACGCGAATTGCCTGAGCGCGAAGGTATCACGAGCCTTTCATTCGAATCAGCTAATCGGACCCTCAAGAACCGCCCCCCTGAACCCCGAAAAGAGGAGCAGCGCTGTCCAGAGTCGCTGAAAACTGTGGCCCTGTCCAGCACGCAGGGAAATTTCACCCGTGTCCAGACGCCTACGCCAGTTTTTGTTGTCCATTGCCTACCTTGCGCTGGGGCTTGTCTTCATTCCGCCTTCTCTCGCCGGAGTACTCAGCCAAGGAGATCACCAAGGCGAAGATCATTCTTTCGAGAATCACAAAGACGAAGATCTAGACGGGATTATTCTAAGCGGCGCAAATCTCGAAAGCATCAACCTAAAGAACACGACGCTGCGGGATGCGATGATGGTCTCGACATACCTACTCAATGCGGTTCTCACCAACGCTGACCTCACACGCGCCGATCTAACCAACGCAATCCTCCTTTATGCAGTCTTGCAGGACGCAACACTCACTGACGCAACATTCGATGGCGCCGACCTCACCGGCGCAAACCTAAGCGGTGCATCTGCGCTCAATGCCATCTTTACCGGCGCAACCCTCACCGACACCAATCTCGCGGGTGCTGACTTCACGGGAGCGAACTTCACGAACGCGACGATCACAGGATCCAACCTGAAAGGGACGATCCTGACCGGCGCTGATCTTTCGGGTTCTGATCTTTCGGGCAGCAACCTGAAGGGGGCGGACCTCGCCGGAGCGTATCTGCTCGGGGCCGACCTTACCGGGATCAATTTCGACAGCGAAACCGATTTTACCGGTGCCTACTATGACGCCAACACGCTATTCGATCCGTTCTTCGACACTACCGGCTTGATCCTGGTTCCGGAGCCCTCAACGGGAGTACTGTTTGCCGCTGGACTCGCTGCTCTGGCTTACCGCCGCCGAGCCCGCAGGACGCGGATCTCGGCCGCGCAGATTCATGCCTCATCAGGGCGTATAACGAGCTGAACGCTTCTCCACTTCTTCCAAGATCCGATCTCCCGTCTCGCGATCGCAATCCAGGAAAGCCACGCCCACACCCATGGGCTGCCCCAGGCCCTCGACATCGTCACCCAGCAGATATACGACACGCGCCCTGATGGAAACAGGCCATTCTGATAGCGAGAACTCGAGTTGAAATGCGGTGCCGACCGGGAGCAGGTCATCCATCTCGATGAATGCACCCCGCGGCGAAAGTAGCGAGATCACACCGTGACCGGTCGAATCTCCGACACGAGTCCACGCGAGAAGGTGAATCGGAACATGACTTCGGTCGAGAAATCGATTGCCTCGCGCGATAGCAAGTGCTGCGTCGGCAACGAAACTGAGTTCGGCGTCGTCAAATGGTATCCGAAGCGACCAGACCGGACCCTTGCGCTGGAGATCGGTGATTACGGCCGGGTCGAATTGTTCGCCAACCACGACGATCGAAGGTCGAACCCCCTCCGACTGGTCGGCGACCTGCCGCGCGATCCTCTCGACGTCGTTTGAAGTCGCTTTCGAAGAGACCAAGACGGCGCGAATACGACCTGGCTCTTGAAGCGCGAAGAGGAGGCCCTCATCGAGATCTCGCGCGTAGTACGAGGGAATGCCTAGCTGGTTCATTCTCATTGCGGTGCGGCCGATCTGCATCCGATCGTCATCGATGACCAGCGCGTAGCGATCAGGCGATTTTCCCTGCTTCTGATCGGAGATAACAGCCTCTCTGGGGTCCGTTTTTGAGGGGGGAACAAGCTCGTCTCGGGGGCCGGTCGATTCGGCGCTTCCCATCTCCAACATCTCGGCGCCGATCAAATCTGACTTGGTCAACATGGGTGCTTCGAGCGCCTTGACGGGAAATTGCCGACCTTCTGGTGTTAAAAATTTGGCGAATTCGTCGGCGCACAACGCGGCACTGAAGATGAACCCCTGTATCAAGTCGCAGCCCATTCTCCGGAGCGGCTCAATCTGTTCAGCACAATCGACGCCTTCCGCGACCACGCGAAGACCGAGACTATGGGCCATCGCCACCACCGCTGCTGCGACTCCCAGCGCTGACGGATCCGTGTGAACATCTCGAATGAATGCGCGATCCATTTTAAGTAAGTCGAGAGGGACGCGACTCAGATAGCTGAGCGCCGAGTAGCCCGTGCCGAAATCATCGAGTGAAACCTTGACGCCGATCGCTCGGAGTTCGCGGAGACAAGAAGCGGTCTGGTCATTGTCTTGTAGCAACGCACTCTCGGTCAACTCGAGTTCCAGTTGATCGGGGGGCACGTCGTATTTTTCGAGTGCATCCGTCACGGCCTGCTGCAAATTCATGCGAGTGAATTGAAAGCAAGAAACATTGACGGAAATCGGAATCACGTCCAGCCCAGCATCCCGCCAGGTCTTCATTTGAGCGCAGGCCGTCTCGATCACCCAGGAGCCAATCGATGCAATCAGCCCACATTCTTCAGCAACGGGAATGAACTCTTTCGGCGGAACAGTACCGAGCTCGCTGTTCTCCCAGCGCAGAAGTGCCTCTGCCCCTCCTATCTCTTCCGTTGCGAGATCGATTTTGGGTTGATAGTGGAGGGCCAGTTCATTCGCCTCGATTGCTCCGCGCAATTCTTTCTCGAGGGATGCCTTGCGTACGATTTCGTAGCCGAATTCGGAGCGATAGAATTGATAATCTCCGCGAGATTGATTCTTTGCGTAATAGAGTGCGGAGTCAGCGTTCTTGACCAGAGTGGAAATGTCTTCACCGTCGTCTGGGAAGATCGCTATTCCGATGCTGCACGCATTCCACACGACCTGGCCGCCAATCGTGACCGGATCCGAGACCAGGCTGAGAACACGCTTTGCGACCTCCTCGACCTCCTCGATCGATGAGAATCTGGACATCAGGATCGCGAATTCGTCTCCACCCAGGCGTGACACTTCGGGCGGCGCCGGTGACTTGGTGCGTGACAAGGTGTCGCTATTTCGCAAATGCTGGCGGAGGCGATGCGCCATGATCCGAAGTAGTTCATCGCCAGCTGAATGGCCCAGGGAATCGTTGATTTCCTTGAATCGATCAAAGTCGAGATACATCAGCGCGACTTGACTGTCGTCTCGCTTCGCCTCGTTGATCATCGACGATATCTTGTCGAGAAACAGCCTCCGGTTCGGAAGACCGGTCAGACTGTCGAAGTGTGCCTGGTAGAACAGCTTGTCTTCTGTAACGCGATTGCTGGTGATGTCGCGGATCGCAAAGACTCGCGAGCCCTCCGATTCTCCATCTTCGAGCGCATGTACTCGTGCCTCATGGCACCGCCTTGTCCCCGCTGTTTTGCCGGTGAAAAATTCTACGCAAAGCTTCGATGGATCTGCCAACAGTGCGGCCAACTCGGGTATGACGGAGAATTCAGTTTCGGCCGAGCATCCGCGCAGGTCACCTGATGAGGGTTGAAGCAAAGCAATTGCTCGGCTGTTTGCATCGATGATCATTTTGGCGCTGTCGACAATTACGACGGCTTCGCCCAGTGCATCGATCGCCGCCATACGCGCAGAAAGGTAGGCAATACGGCCGGGATACAAGATCCAGCCGAATACGACGGACGACACCAGAAAGGACAGGGAAACCGGCTCGAGTCCGTAACGCCTACCGACGAGCGCACAGACGATGGTCGTCAGAACGGGCGTGGAGCACGCGAGACCCGCTAACAAGGCGTTATGCAGGTTCGTTTTGGGCGGGCGCACGTGTTCATCGAGAAAAACAGCCAGGGAGACCAACATGCAAGGGAGACCATAGGTCAGCGGAAGCTTCGACAACCAACCGACGAGGACGCCCAAATCGGTATCTTCGCTGAGCCATTGATGTGTCCAGGTCGTGGCCTGAGAGCCTTCCCACGCCGGTAAAATCAAAGCCAGGATCGAAAGCGCGGGCACCGCGCACCCGAGCAGGACCGCCGCCCGGTTTACATCCCGATATCGACTCGATGCGCCCAAGGCGAGAAGCAGGATGCTGGCGGGCACGACGATCGATCCGGGCAGCCACAGCGGAACGACCCATGCGCCAATACCATCAACCGCCAGGAGTGGCAGGATCAGGCTCGCGATCGAAATCGAAAGCGCGATCTGTAGAGCCATGACGGGGCGGCTCCACGCCGCACCCGAACGCTTCCAAGCGCGAATGGCACCCACGGCAGGCACGATCGCGGCGATCGCCCACCAGCCGTAAAGGTGCGCAAAACCTGTGAGTGCGGAGTCAGCCACATAGCCAATATCGGCCTTCTAGAACGCCTGCTGAAGCCCACTATCTGTGCGCGCCGTCGGCGGCGAAAGCCGCGTCTGAGGCGTCTCCCGCCCGGTGGCTTTTCGGGCGGTTCCGCTGGCGGTCGAATCTTATGGCGGTCCAAAGACGTGTGAAGCAGGTGCCCTAAACGGTTAGATTCAAAGGGATTGTGGCTACATAACGCACTCACCTGGGATCCGCGCAGCCGGGCTTCGCGCGCGATCCTCGCCGAACCCCTCGTCATCGCCGCTGGTCTTGCAATGGCCGACGAAGAGTTGCCCACAGACGTGTCCCAGCAACCCACCGCGGCAAGTCGCGGGGTCGACTGGCACGGCAGACGCATGCGGTAAGATCGGCCGTCCCCGAAACCCGAGGCGGTGACCGAATGTTCGACAAACGATGCCTCCTCCGCACAGGCCCGGCCGACATCAGGCGCTGGCGAGCGACCCTTTCAACGTTTGCTCCACCGTCATGATTGCGAAGATCGCTCAGACCGCGCTGCCGTTGCGAATGGATGAGAGCTCGTGACGGACCCGCAACGCGTCCTCATCACTGCTGGAGCAGGCGGCATTGGCAGATGTCTCGCAGAATCATTTCATCAAGACGGGTCGCGCGTACACATTTGCGATTCGAACAAAGAAGCACTCGAGCAGATGCTGGCCGCGAACCGAGGGACAATCACCGGAACGGTTGCAGATGTATCCAATCCCGGAGCGGTCGATCGGTTGTTCGAAGATGCTCGATCGGAACTCGGCGGACTCGATGTGCTCATCAATAATGCGGGTATCGAAGGACCCATCGGACCGATCGAAGAGATTTCGCCGGAAGCCTGGCGCAGGACAATCGAAGTCAACCTAGATGGCCAGTTCCTCTGTGCACGCAACGCCGTACCCCTTCTCAAATCAGCCGGAGGTGGAAGCATCATCAACATGTCCTCGACGGCGGGCCTCGGTGGGTGCCCAAATCGCGCTCCCTACGTGGCCTCCAAGTGGGCGATCATCGGGCTGACCAAGACTCTCGCAATGGAACTCGGAGTTTTCGGCATTCGCGTAAACGCGATCTGCCCGGGTTCGGTGGAGGGCGAGCGGATCAACAGAGTGATCGAAGCCCACGCCGAGGCGCTCGGAAAAAACGTGGAAGAAGTGCGAGCGAGTTACGCTGAGACGAATTCCATGCGGGCCCTGATTCAACCGGATGAAATCGTCCGTCTCGCGCAGTTTCTTTGTGCCGAAACCAACACCCACATTACAGGGCAGGCGTTGAGCATCGATGGTCATACAGAAACACTCCGAGCCTAAAGACGATAATCCATGCGCGAGATGAGCGATACCAAGTCGTCAGAACCGAGCCATAACATCGATTGGTTCATATTTTTCAGTACGGCCATCATCATCGTCGGGATCTGCGTTCCGCTGATCTTGTTTCCCGAAGCAGGCTCACGATGGGTAACCGCAGCTTTCGAATTCGTGACCGAAAAATTCGGCATCTTCTACATCTGGTCTGCGAGTGCAGCGGTCGTGTTCCTGCTCTGGCTCGCGCTCGGGCGCCACGGGCGCGTTCGCCTCGGTCCCGAAGGTTGCCAGCCCGATTTTTCGACTTTCAGCTGGGCCTCAATGCTCTTCTGCGGCGGAATCGGTTCGACGGTTCTCTATTGGGGAACCATCGAATGGGCCTACTACTACCAGGCGCCGCCGTTCAATGAAGCGCCCGGATCTGCCGCCGCCATTCAGTGGGCGATGAGCTATCCGATCTTCCACTGGGGGATTACCGGGTGGGCGTTCTACTGCCTGCCGGCGATCGCCATGGGACACGCCTATCACGTTCGGAATCAGCCGAGCTTGAGAATCAGCTCCGCCTGTCGCGCTGTAATTGGCGACCATGCGGATGGCGCCCTTGGTCGCGCCCTTGATCTGGTCTTCATGGTAGGCCTGGTGGGCGCAGCCGCGACTGGAGTCGGACTCAGCGCGCCGCTGATTACCGCTGCGGTCAGCCGCTTCGTAGGAATCCCCGAAGAATTCTACATGTCCGTCGCTGCGGTAATTCTTGGAACGATTCTCTTTGCGGTAAGTGTCTACGCGGGTCTCGACCGCGGAATCCGGCGCCTCAGCAATCTAAACGTGATTCTTGCGCTGCTCTTTCTCGCATTCGTTTTGCTGGCGGGCCCGACGCTATTCCTTCTCAAAGCCACCACAGATGCCATCGGCTTCGCGCTCCAAAACTTCGTTCGGATGATGACCTGGACGGATCCATTTACGGATTCGGGTTTCGTCGAAAACTGGACGGTCTTCTATTGGGCGTGGTGGCTCGCGCTGGGACCCTTCATGGGCATCTTCGTGAGCAAAATCTCTCGCGGTCGGACGATCCGCGAAATGGTCTTCGGAATGCTCGGCTACGGTTCCCTCGGCTGCGTGCTGTTCTTTGCCATACTCGGTAATTACGCGCTGCACGTTCATCTAAACGACCTCGCCCCCGTGATGGATACGCTCAATAACAAGGATCTGGGCGCTCCAGCCGCAATCGTGGATGTCCTGGTATCACTGCCGTCTGGTCGCTGGTTGTTGCCGTACTTCGCCGTGATCTGCCTGATCTTCATGGCGACGACCTATGATTCGGCGTCGTACACACTCGCGTCTTGCGCAACACGAAAACTTCCAGCCGATCAGCACCCCGCGCGTTGGAATCGCGTATTCTGGGCGCTGAGCCTGGGATTGGTCCCGATCACGCTGCTCATTCTGGGTGGCCTGCGCTCCCTTCAGACCGCCGCTGTAGTCGTTTCCTTGCCCCTGATCCTCGTCGGGATCGTAATGTCCGTATCACTCGTAAAGAGTCTCCGCGAGGTAGAATCCGCGGACCCTCATCCGCCACCTCCCGACGAAGCGCCCTAACGCGGCTGCTCCCACCTCGCCGTTCCAAAGCCACCGCAGCGGCTGCGACGAAAGAGCCCCGCTACGACAAGCATTCGTGTCTTTTCGAGATCCCGACCGAGAACGCGTGCTATCTTCAATGACACGCCAGATCGTGAAAGAAGCCCCGCTCGATCCCTGAGAGAGAACCTGCAACTAGCAAGCGGAAATCGGAATAGTGACAGGAGGCGGAGTTGAGCTTCATCCTACTCACCTCGATATTGATCCGAGTTGTCGCGCTCGGGTGGTCGTTCCGACTTCTCGCCCATCTACGTGATTGGCGAATGGGATTTCTCTCGGCAATGCTGGCACTGATGGCGTTGCGTCAGACGCTGACGCTGATTGATACCAGCGAATCTCTCGAAATATTCTTCACTACGCAGATCACCGAATTACCCGGCCTAGCAGTGAGCGTCCTCGCCTTCCTCTCGGTTCTCTTCCTCGAGCGCATCATCACCGAGCGTAAGAAAATTAGAACTGCGCTCCAATCCAGTGAAGAGAGGCTGCGCCAATCGCAGAAGATGGAAGCTGTAGGGCGCCTTGCCGGCGGGGTTGCTCACGACTTCAACAACATTCTGACGGCAATTCTCGGTTACTCTGAAATCCTACTCTCCAAATACACCGATGACAGCGATGCGCATGATGCGGCAGCAGAGATTCGCAGAGCCGGGCTAAGGGCTGCAGAGTTGACCCACCAACTGCTGGCGTTCGGCCGCAAGCAAAAGCTGAGCCCCGAGATCCTCGACCTGAACGCAATCGTGTCGGGCCTCGAGAGCATGCTCCGACGCTTGATCGGCGAGCAGATCGACTTTCGGGTAGAGCTCGGCGATGGTATCGGCGCCGTCAACGCCGATACCGCCCAACTCGAACAGGTGATTGTGAACCTCGTGGTAAATGCCCGCGATGCGCTACAACGCGGCGGGGTTCTAGAGATTTCCACCCACGAGATGGATCTCACCGAATCGAACCTGCCCGATTTCCCAGATGGCGAACTCGGCCGTTATGTCTGCCTCTCGGTTTCGGACACCGGGGAAGGCATGGACCTCGCCACCCAGGAGCAGATTTTCGAACCCTTCTTTACGCTAAAGAAAGCCAACGAAGGTACAGGGCTCGGCCTGGCAACGGTATTTGGCATCGTTCGGCAGAGTGGGGGCACGATCCGCGTGCAGAGCGAGCCGGGCGCGGGCTCGACATTCGAGGTTCTGCTGCCACGCGTCGACGGGGCGCCAACCACCGTAACGCAGGAGCCGCACACGCCAGCTCTGACAAACGCCCTGCCCGACCAGAACTGGACAGTTCTTCTGGTGGAAGACGATGCGGCCGTCTTGAAACTCGCGCGTACGCCGATTGAATCGGCAGGTCATCGGGTCTTGAGTGCGACGAGCGCCGAGGAGGCGCTAAAGATCGCGGACGACCGCTCGAATACGATCGATATTCTCCTGACCGATGTCGTCATGCGCGGGATGAGCGGGATCGAACTCGCCAACACGCTTTCCAGGAAGAGACCCGAAATCGCCGTCGTCTTCATGTCGGGTTACGCGGAAGAATCCCTCTTCGACTCGCATAGTCTGCCAACCGAGAGCCACTTCCTCGCCAAACCGTTCACCTCCAATCTGCTGGTGGAAGCCATTCAAAATGCGGGCTTCCGGCACGCTTCGCGGGCTCGCGACTACTAGATCGATTCAGGGATACCAGCCACTCGGGCTCCCACGCCCGCCTTGGGGGCAACCTGCCGGTTAATCGAAAACATAAACAAAATCCATGAGTTAAGATGGTTTCCGGCGATTCGATGGCAGTCCCTCGAATACAGCGCAGATGGCGCGGATCAGTGGAAATTCAATATGATCGTTCGCCTCACGGTTCCATGTGGATCGAAAACCGTCGCGGTCGAACCGTAATTCGGCAGCTCGGCAGATCCATTCGAGCAGCGTTTGACGCTGGCACGGGCACAAGATCGGAACGAACAGGAGATGGTGATGATTTCGCAGGCGCGGGTAGTGGTGGTGGGTGGCGGGATGATGGGTGTCGGACTCCTCTATCACCTCGCCGAAGAAGGCTGGAAGGACATCGTTCTCGTCGAAAAGGGTGAGCTGACATCAGGCTCGACATGGCACGCGGCGGGGCAGTGCCCCAGTTTCATCGGCGACTACACGATGGCCATGATTCATCACCACAGCAACACCCTCTATCCGAAGCTGGAGGAGATGACCGGCCAGTACACCAGCTGGCACGGCTGCGGCGGCATTCGTCTGGCCACCATGCAGGCGGAACTGGAATGGTTCAAACATGTCTCCGATATTGCGAAGCACATCGGCTACCGGCTCGAAATCATCGGCCCCGACGAAATTCGCCGCATCAACCCGTTCATCGATACGACCGGCGTCATTGCGGGGGCTTGGACGCTGGATGACGGCCACGTTGACCCTGCGGGCACATGCAACGCGATGGCCAAGGCTGCGACGAACCTCGGTGCATCCATTTCGAAACGCAACCGCGTTACCGACATCAAGCTGCTCCCGAATGGAGAATGGGAAGTCGTAACCGAAAAGGGGAGCATCGTCTGCGAACACGTGGTCAATGCGGCTGGCTGTTATGCGCGCCAGATTTCTCAGATGGTCGGCTCAGACGTTCCCTTTATCAACGCAGAGCATCAGTACTTCATCACCGAACCCATCCAGGAGTTCATTGATCGAGACGAGGAAATTCCGGTCATGCGCGACCCATCCGCCTCCGCCTACTACCGACAGGAACAGACTTCCGCGCTGATCGGAATCTACGAGACCAAGGAGGCCATCGAGGCCTGGCCTAGACGAAAGGGCCTGCCGGCATGGGACTCCGAGAGTGAGTTGTTCGAGGCCGACTTCGACCGGGTTCTGCCGCATATCGAAAAAGTCATGGAACGGATGCCGATTTGGGCGGACGCGGGAATCAAATCTGTCGTCAACGGCGCCATTCCGCATACACCCGATGACAACCCGCTGCTCGGGCCCGCAGGCGGTTTGCGCAATTTCTGGCTCTGCTGTGGCGCATCGATCGGCATCGCGCAGGGTGCTGGCTGTGGGAAATTTCTCGCGCAGTGGATCGTCCATGGAGACGCCGACGTCAACATGGCGAGCCTCGATCCGCGGCGCTTCGGCAGCTGGGCGGACGAGACCTATACCCGCGACAAGGCATTCGACGCCTATGTCCAGATGTACGCGCTCCATATTCCCGGGGAAGAACGCGAAGCTGGCCGAAAATGCCGCGTCACGCCGATCTACCAGACGCTCGCCGACAAGGGCTGTGTTTACACCGAGGCCTTCGGCTGGGAGCGCCCCAAGTGGTTTTCCCTTGACGGGCGCGAAGAAGAACTCTCCTACCGCCGCAACAACGTATTCGAAGTCGTCGCCGCCGAATGTCTCGGGGTGAGCGAACGCGTCGGTGTGATCGAGCTTTCGAGCTTCTCCAAGTTCGATGTAAGCGGCCCGGACTCTGAAGCATTCTTGAATCGAATCTTTGCCAACCGCATGCCCAAGAAGATGGGTGGCATCAAGCTCGCGCATCTCCTCAGCGAAACCGGACGCATCCAGACCGAAGCCACAATCACCCGCATCGAAGAGGACCGCTTTTACATCCTCACGGGCTCGGCCTGGGAGGTGAAGGATTTCGATGCCCTTACGCGTGCAGTCGCCGAAGGCGAGAAGGTCGAGATCTCGAATGTGACGGACGACTGGGGGAACCTCATCGTCGCGGGCCCGCGAGCGCGGGATCTACTCGCCAAGATCACCGATGCCGACCTCTCGAACGAATCCTTCCGCTGGCTGACCGGAAAGCAGGTAGAGGTTGCCGGCGTTCCGTGCCGGGCGCTGCGCGTCAACTACGTCGGCGAGCTGGGATGGGAACTCCACCATCCAATGAACCGAATGCCGGAACTCTACGCGGCAATCTGCGAAGCGGGAGCGGAGTACGAAATCGTGGACTTCGGTGTCTATGCGGTCAACAGCCTGCGCATGGAAAAGTGCTACCGCGGTATGGGCGCCGATCTCACCAATGAAATTTCACCGATCGAGGCCGATCTCGAGCGTTTCGTGAGCATGAAGAAGGGCGATTTCGTCGGCCGGGAAGCGCTCGAGCGCATCCGGAACAACGGCGTGGCGCTGCAGCTCGTTTACCTCGATGTCGACGCGAGCGACGCCGACTGCCTGGGCGGCGAACCGATTCATGCGAACGGTCGGGTCGTCGGTGTGACGACTTCGGGCGGATTTGGCCACCGAACCCAGAAGAGCCTCGCGTTCGCGTACGTCGAGCCGGAGTTCGCAAAAGTCGGCACGCAGATCGAGGTCGAAGTACTCGAAGACCGCCGCGGGGCCACGGTGCTGGAGAGCGAACCCGCATACGATCCCGCGAACGAGCGGTTGCGGACGTGAGCCCCTCGTACAACCAGCCGCTCGGAGGCAACGAGATGCCCCGCTTCGCGGGGCCCGCGACAATGATGCGGCTTCCGAGCGCCACGAGCGCGAAGGGCCTCGACGCGTGCTTCGTCGGCGTGCCACTCGACATCGGGACTTCGAACCGCCCGGGCGCACGCTTCGGCCCGCGCCAGATGCGCGCAGAGTCGTGCCTGCTTCGCCCCTACAACATGGCAACGCGAGCGGCGCCCTTCGATTCGCTGAGGGTCGCAGACATCGGCGACGTCGCGATCAATACCTTCAACCTGGAAGCGAGCGTGCAGATCATCGAACGCGCCTACGATGAGATCCTCGGCCACGATTGCATTCCGCTCACACTGGGTGGTGACCACACCATCGCGCTGCCAATCCTCCGCGCGCTCGCGCGCAAACACGGCCCGATGGGCATGGTTCACATCGACGCTCACGCCGACGCCAACGACCACATGTTTGGCGAGAAAGTCACGCACGGAACGCCCTTTCGACGCGCAATGGAAGAAGGGCTGATCGAAGGGACGCGTGTCGCCCAGATCGGCCTGCGCGGAAGCGGCTACACGGCCGAGGATTTCGATTGGTGCCGTGATCAGGGGTTTCGCGTCGTACAGGCCGAGGAGTGCTGGCACCGATCTCTCGTGCCCTTGATGGAGGAGATCCGGGTCCAACTCGGCGAGGGTCCCGTCTATCTGAGCATCGATATCGATGGCCTCGATCCAAGCTTTGCACCCGGAACCGGCACCCCGGAAATCGCAGGGTTGAGCAGCGCCCAGGCGCTCGAGATCATTCGCGGATGCCGCGGCCTCGACATCCGCGGAGGCGACCTCGTGGAAGTCGCGCCCGCTTACGATCCGTCCGGAAACACAGCCTTACTCGGTGCAAATCTGTTGTTCGAGATGCTCTGCATCCTCCCGGGTGTCGAGTACCGCTGAAGAAAGGCCCACGTCGCCAGCGAAACCGCTCTGAAGCGGATACAGAGCAGTCCGAAGAGATCGACACAGCGTTTCGATGGAGTCGCTACGCGGCGATCGAGAAACGCTACGGCTTGACGAACTTCAAGGTCATTCTGTCGCTCTCACCGATCGCAACGTACTCGGCGCGCTTCTCCTCGCCGAGGGCCAGGCCCGGCGGCAACGTCCAAACCCCTTCAGGGTGATCCGAGGTGTCCTTCGGGTTGCTGTTGATCTCCGAAGTCTCCGCGAGCTTGAAACCGTTCTTGACCATCAAATCGACGATCCGCTTTTGATGCAGGTAGCCGCTCTCTGAGTCTGCCGGTTTCCCCTCGGCCCTTCGGTGTTCGACGATGCCGAGAACGCCGCCTTTCTTGAGCGCCTTGAACCATCCCGCCGCGATTTCGTCGCCACCCTTCTCGATCCAATTGTGGGCGTTTCGGAGGTCTAGAATCAGGTCGACGCTTCCCGCAGAAGCCAGATCGACTCGGTCCGGCGGCACCATGTCAACGATATCGATGGTTCCATACACGTCGGATTTTCCCTCAAAAGCATCCGTGAACTGCTTGTTGTATTTCGGCATCCAGTCTTTCTGGGTCTTCGGATCCCGGTCGTAGACAGCCGCGATCAACTTTCCATCGTCTTTCAGATATGGAGCCAGGATCTGCGTGTACCAACCGCCACCCGGGTAGATTTCCAACACCGTCATGTCTTTCCGGATCCCGAAGAATTGAAGCGTCTCGTAGGGATGGCGGTACTGGTCACGTGCCTTCTGATCGGCCGGGCGTTGATCGCCCGCGATCGCTGCCTTGAGTTTGCCGTCGTCCGCGGCGAGCGCGGGGCTCGCGAGGCCAAGCATCAAAATCGGAAACAATCGCAACGCAATGCGCATCATCTGAAATTCTCCCAGTTGAGTCGGGGTATCCAAACGGTTCCGAGGTCAATCCGAAAATCTCGTGGCCCGGGACCGAGGGACTCCACAGCCGCCGAATCGTAGCGGTTCCTGCAGGCTCGAATCTACCGTGAGAGCTGCCCCGCACCGGGCCTCTCGCGCGCGCCTCCAACCGACCTGCAGCGCCCCCGACTCTCCCGCGAGACGGGGAACGAGCCCGCACCACGGGGCCGGGATGTGGTGTAGAATCACCCCTTCAGAAACCAGATGGAGCCGGGTTCCGTATTCCCAGATGCCGCCGCCGCGCCGGCCGCGCGTTCGCCCCGTTGGCCCACGGCTTCGGTACGACGACCCGCTACCCCAATCGAACGGAGAGAGGAATCTTCTCAATGGCAGAAATCGTCGACCGCAAGCGAATCAAGGAACTTCAGGATCGCGAGGAAAAACGCCTCGAGCAGCAGACCCCCAAATCCGCGCTGCTCTACCAGCGGGCCAAAGAGTCACTCGTGAGAGGCGTCGCCTCCTCCTACCAGATGCGCGACCCGTATCCGATCTATTTCACCCACGGCAAGGGATCGCGCGTCTGGGACGTCGACGGCCGGGAAATCACCGACTTCCACAATGGCTTTGGTTGCATGGTCCAGGGTCACGCCCACCCCGCAATCGTTGAAGCCGTGCAAAAGCGCGTGGCGCTCGGCTCGCAATTCGCGCTGCCCACCGAAGACGCGATCATCGTTGCAGAGCACCTGAAGAACAACTTCAAGCTGCCGAAATGGCGCTTTCTCAACTCGGGCTCGGAAGCCACGATGGACGCCATTCGGATTGCACGGGCCTACACGGGCCGAGATACCATCTTGAAGATCATGGGCTCCTACCACGGGCACCATGACTATGTGATGGTTTCGATCGGCGCGGCCGACTTCAAAGATCGCGGTCCCCGGGAAAACTACAAGAGCGTGCCCTACGGAGCTGGAATCCCGCAGAGTGTGGTCGACATGACCTTCGCGGTTCCATTCAACGACGCAGATATCATGGAGGCGCGCATCGAGCAGCTCGACGCGGAAGGCCGGAAGCCCGCGTGCGTGATCATGGAAGCCGCGATGATGAACCTCGGCGTCGTGCTTCCCGAGCCCGGTTATCTCGACAAGGTCCGCGCAATCACGAAGAAGCACGGCGTCGTGCTGATCTTTGACGAGGTCAAGACCGGAATCTGCACCGCTGCCGGAGGCGCCGTCGAGCGCTTCGGCGTCGTTCCCGACATGGTCACACTCGCAAAGGCACTGGCCGGCGGCCTACCCGCCGCCGCAATCGGCATGAGCCAGGACATTTCGGAAGTCGTTGCCAGCGGCCAGGTCTTTCAGGTCGGAACCTACAACGGCAACCCGCTCTGCATGGCCGCAGCACGCGCGAGTCTGGAAGAAGTCATGACTCCGGATGCCTACAAACACCTCGACAAGATCAACGATCAACTCATCGCCAAGTGCGATGCAATCTGCGAAAAGTACGACTTCGCGGGATACACGGTCGGCATCTCGTCGAAAGGCTGCGTCAACTTTGCCACTGGGAAAATCGTCGATTACGAAACCTTCATCGAGTACCAGGATGTCGGTCTGTGCGGCTTGGCGTGGCTCTACAACATCAACCGTGGGATCATCATGGCGGCCGGACGCGAAGAAGAATGGACGCTTTCGATCGCCCACAACGATGAAGACGTCGAGCGCTGGGTATCGGCATTCGAAGACCTCGTGCGTGACGTAAGCCAGTAAGGAGCAGACGAGAAATGAGCGCGCGAAATCGAGCCGCCTGGGCCGGCATCGCGGTCCTCCTCGCCCTTCCAGCCCTGTCTGGTTGCGCGACGAGGGTGCGCTCGGACTTCGATCGGGACATCGCCTTCTCCAACTACAAATCGTTCGACTGGATCGCGCCTCCCATTCGAGCGAGCGAGGAGGAGTTGCGATCGGATCCAGAAGGTCCGTTTGCGCGAAATTCGCTACTCGACAAGCGCATACGCGCAGCCGTCACCAGCAACCTTCGAGCCCGCGGCTTTCGGTACGAAGAGGACGGCAATACCGATTTTCGCTTGAATTACCACGTCACATTCAAGGACAAGCTGGCCGGTTCGGGCTCCGATTTCGGCTACACGGGCCGCTACCGCCGGGGAGCCTTCAGCTCTGGATTCCATTGGTCCGTTCGCCAGTACCAGGAAGGCACCATCATCATCGACATCATCGATCGCACCAGGGATCAACTCGTTTGGCGCGGTTGGGTAGTAAGTCGGAATCGAGACGGAAATTTTGATGAAGGCGAAATCAACCGAACCGTCAATCAGATACTGATGGGCTTTCCACCGGGTGGATGAATGAATCGAAGTGCCGTGACTAGACCGTTGATCGCGTTGGGACTCGTCATCTCTTGCCTGGCGGGGGCTTCCTGCGCGACCAAGACCGAACTGTCGAGCGTCTGGAAATCCGACGCGCCCAAGACGCGGCCGATGGATCAGATACTCGTGATCGGAATTGCGGAGAACGACATCAAACGCCGAAGTTTCGAAGACGGCTTCGCCGCAGCCCTCGAGGAGCGTGGGGTCAACGCGGTGCCCAGCTACCGGATTCTGCCGAACACGGAGCAGCTATCGAAGGAGTCGATCCAGCACGCGATTCGCGGGCGCGGATTCCAGGGAGTGCTCGCGACTCAGCTGGTGCGGATCGATGAGCACGAAAAGTACGTCCCCCCGACGACCTATGTGACTCCCGGCTATTACGGCCGCGGCTTGTACGGCTACTACGGACGGGGATATGAAGTCGTCCACCAGCCCGGCTACACGGTCCACACGACGATCGTGAGACTCGAGACGCACCTCTACGATGCCACCTCGGCCGAGCTCGTGTGGGCCGCGCACTCCGACACCCTCAACCCAAAGTCGATCGACGACGGGATCGAATCGGTGACCAAGAAGTTATCGAAGCGGCTCGAATCAGACGGTTTTGCCCCGGGGAAGTAAGGCGATCCATCAGCCCGATGGTCGCCCTGGTGATTTAGAACCGCCCGCCATTCGAGTCAGATGGTTTCCGGCTCGATCGCTTCATCCTCGCCGAGCCACGCCATGAAGAGCCGGTAGCCCAGAGCAAGGATTACGGCGCCGACGAAAAGACCGATAAAGCCCGACATCACGAAACCACCGATCGCTCCCATGAAGATCACCACCATCGGGAGGTCTAGGCCCCGTGCGAGTAGCACTGGCTTGAGAAACGTATCGCTGCTGCTCGCGAGGACCGACCAGATCGTGAAAACCACCGCCGTCGTCGTTCCACTCGTGCTGAATACGTAGGCGATGATCGGGAGCAAAACGATCAGTGGCGGCAACTGAATGATGGCGACCACCAGGCACAAAGCCGCCCATAATGAGGCATGCGGCACGCCTGCCGCGAAGAGTCCGATGGCCACCAGAACAGATTGAATGACCGCAACGCCAAGAATTCCCTGGGCGACACCGCGGACCGTCGCTCCGGAAAGCGCAACGAACTCGGGTCCACGCTCATCGACGAGGCGCGTCGCAATCGCCGCAGCCACCTCTGCCCCCTTTGCGGAGTTCGCGAGAAGCACTCCTGCGATGAGAACCGAAATGACAAATTGCACAAAGCCGAGACCCACGCCAGCAGCAGCCGAGAAAAATCCACTCGCGGGCCCTGCCAAATGCGGCCCCAATTGCTGGAGAGCCCCCATCAGGTTGACATGCGCGAGCGTCCAGAACCCATGCAGTTTCTCGCCGATCAATGGCCACGCGGCGATCTGATCGGGCGGCGGCGGGACTTCGATCGTACCGTCGCGCAGGCCCCCTGACAGCCAACTGCCACTGTCGACGACCGAACTGGCGGACAGCAGAAACGGCACGATGAGTAGTATCAGTCCGGCCAGCGTCAAGAGGACCGCCGCGAGTCGCTCACGCCCGCCCATCATCCGCCCGAGCCATCGATAGGCGGGAAAGATCGTGATTGCGATGATGATCGCCCAGACCGCGGGCATGATGAAAGGCCTAACGATTTGAAAGCACCATACGGCGAGCAATGCCACCAGCGCGATTCGAATGGTCGCTTCGGTTGCCTTGTTCAAGAACTCTCGATCTTGATTCGCCCGGTTGCCGGTGGATGAACTGGTTTCCGCCATCTGACACCTTCCTCTATCATCGGTGACGCTCCCGGCGCCCTCAAATGCGCGCTTCCGGGAGGAATGCGCGTTTTCATTAGGAATGCGCGTTCCCCCAGTAGTGGAGTGCGCTTCATTGTAACAGTGCGCCGGAGCGCCGCGAACCGCCGCGATGGGCTTGCCCGGAAGACTTGCTTGGGTGAGGCTCAACGCCGGGAGGAGAAAGCAGGCATGGCGACCATGCGAGATCCATCGTCCCTGAAGGCTGTCGTGTGGAATCGCTGGAAGGGCTTGGGGAGGACACCCGCAATTGCCTTGGTACGCAGCGCGGTGGCCTGCCTGCTACTGCTCGCCCTGCCCGATGACGTTCGGGGCGATGCGAGTGACTCGCTAGAGAAGTCTCCCGCGGCGTGCTCGCAAGTGAATTACGGAACACCCGCCTCGGTCGCGGCCCGCGAAGCGGATGAGAACTCCCTCAAAGAACCCCCCAATCCGAATGGCCCGACCATCGTGGGCGTGGGGTTCTTCGTCAATGACATTCGCGGAATCGATCCCGTGCTCGATGAGTTCCAATTTCGAGGCTATGTCCAGGTGCTCTGGTGCGATCCGCGCCTCGCCTTCGACCCAGCGGAAACGGGCCAGCAAGTGATCGTCATCACGGGAGACCGGGTCGATCAAAACTTGAAGCGAATGTGGTTTCCATCGGGTTACCCGGTCAACAAGGTCGGCGAATTAAGCATCAGTGAGCGCGTACTGCGAATTCGCCACGATGGCACGATCACGCAAAGCATCAACCTCAGGCTACCCCTAGCTACCCATTACGATCTTCGCCGATTTCCGTTTGATCGGCAGACTCTCGAACTCCAGGTGGAATCCTATCTGTGGGACTACCAGCATCTTCAATTCGTTCACGACGAGACGATCGGCGGCTTCAGCGACGGAATTTCCATACCCGAATGGAACATCGAGGCTGTCAGTGGCCACGTGAGCGACACCGCAGTAATGAGAAGCCATACACCTTTCTCCCGTTACACCCTCGAAATAGAGATCTCCCGCAAACCAGGCTTCTATCTCTGGAAGGTCTTTCTCCCCCTCGCCGTGATCGTGGCCCTCTCGTGGTCGATCTTCTGGATGACAGATGAGCGCTTTTCCGGCCGCAGTCGAATCTCGGCGACGGGCGTACTCACCGTCGTCGCCTACCAGTTCGTCTTCGCGGAGAATCTGCCCCGGGTCGGCTACCTCACGCTCCTCGATCAGGTCATGATCGGCTCTTTCGGCCTGCTCGCCGTGACCGTACTGGAAAGCCTGTTGGTGGATCGCGCGAACCGGCAGGACCCAGAAAGGGCGATTCGAATCGACCGCACCGCCCGTTGGCTCTTTCCCATGGTGTATGTATTGATGCTGGCAACCATCGCGCTGCTCGCGGGCTAGAAGCCAGATTCGCCGAATAGACTCGAGCCGCCCCAGGCGGACAGCTGAAGTCGTAGCGATTCCGATTTCTGCCTGCTACACCCGCCGGAACCCACAACCGCCAGCCATAGGAGCCCGCCTCGATGCGACTTCTTCGTCGATCCCTTCCCATTCTGCTCGTGCTAGCCCAGCTCGCTTGCCAATCGTCCATCACCGGCAGTGGCGGAAATTCCTCTTCGACAGCGATGAGGCTGCAGCGCATCCTCGAAAGCGGTGAACTTCGGATCGGACTGTCGGGTAACCAACCGCCGCTCAACATGACCGACAAGAACGGAGAAATCATCGGCCTCGAAGTCGACCTGATGAAAGCGCTCGCTCAGTCGATGGGCTTGGAGACGCGCTTCGTCGTCAAACCGTTTGCGGATCTGATCCCCGCAATCGAGCGCGGCGAGGTAGACCTGGTCATCTCGGGGATGACGATCACGCCCGAGCGAAACGCGCGCGTCGCATTCGTCGGCCCCTACTTCATTTCTGGAAAATCGGTGCTCACCAAATCGAAGGCGATCGCTTCAGCCGACAGTGCAACGTTGCTCAACAATGCCGGTCAACGCTATGCCGTGTTGGCAGGATCAACGAGCGAGGCGTTCGTCGAGCAGGTGCTACCGAAAGCCGTAAGCGTTCCCACGATGGACTACGACACGGCGGTACAGATGGTCCTCGACGATGAGGTAGACGCGATGATTGCCGATTTTCCGATCTGCCAGCTTTCGGTTCTGCGTCATCCAGAAGCCGACTTGTCGACATTGTTGACACCATTCACAATCGAGCCGCTCGGGATCGCGCTACCCAGCGACGATCCGCTGTTCATCAACCTGATCGAGAACTACCTGAAGACGCTCGAAAACACGGGACTTCTCGTACAATTCAAGGCGAAGTGGTTCTCCGACGGATCCTGGATCGCCGAGCTTCCCTGATCCGGCCATGTCGAGCCCTCGAGCCCCCCACAAGATTTCGATTCTCGTTTTTGCGGCGGGAATCGCTTTCGTAGCGTGCTCGGACACCGCGAAGTCTGCCGAGCGCAGGAAGCGAGACATACTCCTCTCCGAAACCGACGACGCTCGTGTCGGCAAGGAGGCTGCGAAGACCATTCCATCCCAGATGGGACTCTACGAGGACCCCGAGTTCGAGGAGTACGTCAACCAACTCGGGCAGCGCCTGCTGCGCGGTGTGCCTCGCATGGGGTTCAGTTACCAGTTCAAGATTGTCGACCAGTTCGAGCCAAACGCGTTCGCGCTACCCGGTGGCTACATCTTCATTTCACGCGGCTTGTTGGCGCTCGCCAACAGTGAGGATGAGCTCGCCAACGTGATCGGCCACGAAATCATCCACGCCGCGCACAGGCATGCAGCGATGCAACAAGCGCTGATCGGAACCGGGCCTCTCGCGATGCCATGGTCCCGCGCGGCAACCATGGCCGCCTATGGACGCGACATGGAGCGCGACGCCGACAAGGGCGGGCAACGGCTCGCAGCCGCCGCGGGTTACGACCCGATGGGAATGTCGACCTTCATGCGGCAACTCTCTCAGCTCGAGCGTATCCGTATTGGCACCGTTCGGCAGACACGGTTCATCGACACCCATCCCGGCTCTGGAGAGCGCGCCGCGGTCAACGCCGCCCGATCTCGCGAGATTCGCCGAAAGAACGTCCCCAGCCTCGGCGACACCAAGAACTCCTATCTGCGCCGACTGGAAGGGTTGCCGGTGGGTCCGCGGCCAGAAGGCGGGGTTTTCGATGGCGACCGATTTCTGCAGCCCGATATGGATTTCCAGCTCCGCTTCCCGCCCGGCTGGAACGTTTCCAATACCACCCAGGCGGTTGGAGCCGTCTCCCCCAAGCGCGATGCGATGATCTTCCTGATGGCCGATCAGCCCGAGGGCGACCCCGAGCAAGCAGCGGCGGACTTCGTGATCAAGACAGGCGATGAATTTCCGATCGATGTCATAAAGACTGGGCCGGTCAAGGTCGGCCACATCGAGGCGTGGCGGATCCAGATCAAGAGCAGTGGTCGCGCGCGCGGCATGTCCGCAAACGTGACGTTCATTCCGTATCGCGGTGCAACCTTCCGGATTACCGGCGTGTCGTCATCTGCTGCCGCGAGAAACTACACGGGACGCATGCTCAGCACGATGCGCAGCTTCCGACCACTCACCGAAGAGCAGCGCGCCAATATCACCGGAATGCGCATTCATCTGGCAACCGCCCAGGCAGGCGAGAGCCTCGAGGAACTCGGGCGCCGGACAGGCACCGCGTGGAACATCTCGGCGAGCGCCGCCTACAACGGCATCTTCACTACCCACCGTTTCGAGGGCGGCGAACTCGTCAAGATTACTCGCATCGAGCCCTACCGCAGCCCGGCTGAGATGCCTCGCTGATACGAGTGCGTTTCATTGGCGAGCCGCACGCCCGGCCTATGGGTTGTGATTGGGGATCAGTGAATGCCGCACCCGTCGCTAACGGCGACCGGTGGGACTGTACTTGGCGCATTACCGAGATTCGTGCTCGCTCTCCTCGGTCGGCTCCAGGCTGCTCCAGTCGATCAGGCCATCCGCGTCCCGATTCGATTGATTCGGATCGGTCCCACCTCGAGCACCCGCGGTCGCCTCTTGGAGATCACTGATACCGTCACCATCCGTGTCGGCGTGACTGGTGGAGGTACCGAGAGTCTCTTCGGTAATACTCAACTCATCCTCGTACGGAGAGTAATCGGGCACACCGTCGTCATCTCTGTCTTTGAAGGTCCCCACCGTGCCCCAACGCCCTGCCATTTCGACATATTCACTTTCCGAAAAACTGCCGAGGATCCACTTGTTGTAGTTGGCGTTCTTGCCATTGACCCATTTGAAAAACTTCGCGTTGTGGACCATCGGAAAGTCCGTGTGGCCACTCTTGACGAATATGTCGTTCAGGACGTGCATGAATTCGTGCTCGAAGTATTTGTTGAAAGTGTGCGCCCCCCACGTCATCGGGATCACGACATAGGCTGCTTTGTCGAGAAGTCTGTTCACACCGTACGACCCAGCGCCGTACCGATTGACGTAGTCGGGGCCGTTCTCGAAAGCGTAAAACGCCACCACGATGTCGTAATCGCCATCCTGGTAGCCGAAATCTTCGAGATCGGTGGTAACGCTGCCCTCGGCGCCTTTTCGGGTCCAGAACGGAAGTACGTAACGACCGAGCCCCTCTCGCGCGGCTGGGTCATCGGGAGCGAACTCGGATCGCGCGAACTGGTATTCGGTAACGAACCGGTAAACCGTAAGGTGGTCCACGGCCAGATGAAGTCGCATCTGGCTCGACCTCCAGATGAACTCGACCGCTTCATCCACTTCGCGCCGCACGTTCTCGACATCACTGAAGTTGGCCGTACCCGCGAAGGTATTGGTGTACACGACCACGAGGGTCTTGAGGCGGAGGTATTCGTCCGCTCCTGCCGCTCCGGGCACCGTCAATGTCAGTGTCAGCAATACGAGGGCCTGGATGTGGAGTGTTTTGATCGCAGACCGGGTCCTGGAAACCACCAGCTTCAGCAAGGTCACTGCATCCTCCAGATCTGACCACTGCCGACCAAGCAGCGGACTGGACGTCCGACGAAGGCTAGCAAATCCGCGCACCGCCAACCGCGTGCGCCCAGGGCACTCAATCCGCCGATTCGTCCTCTCGTCGCGTTTCGCGAACCACATGGTGGACGATTGGACGTTCTTGGGTGAATCTTGGTTCCCCATGAGTGATTTGAAGATCGCCGGGCAGGATGCCGAGAGCCCTCCCGCCGACGGCACAGCGCGATCCGAAACTCGCTTACCGCGGACTCTGCGGATACTCGCGCTAACGGCCCCGTTCGTGCTGTTTCTGGGAATTCTCGCGGGTATCGAGGGCATCGTGCGCGCGACGCTGCCCCACGTTCCGGCGCTGAGCCTTTTCGTCAGCTCAACCCTGCAGCAGGACGGCTTTACCGATAGCGAGAATGTCACGATCTTCGAGGGCGACCCGGTGCGGTTCTGGCGGATCCGGCCCAACCTCGATCAG
>SMVA01162524.1_pt1 | contig 45295 bp, 47 predicted proteins | sample 2456451 | NCBI WGS metagenome assembly SMVA01 (sample SAMN11095933, study PRJNA526329) | marine sediment metagenome | biome: Marine sediment; feature: Surficial sediment; material: Deep marine sediment; isolation source: Hadal surficial sediment | place: Pacific Ocean | collected 2014-05 | depth...
CAGTGACGAAGAACTGCTCGCGGCGATCCGATTCATGAGTGCGGCGCCCTAAGCGCAGCCGCGGTGGCGAGTTGCACCAGGCGCGGTGGTAAGTTGCCCCGGGAGCGGTGGTGAGTTGCCCCGGGAGCGGTGGCGAGTTGCGCCAAGTAGTGGCGCAGATAGCAGGCGCCGGCGCAGGCTGTTGTAGATAAAGGCTTTAAAATCAATGATATAGATCTTGGCTCGAATTGTGCTTTGAATGGGGCATGAGTGGCCGGTCGCGCTCAGCGTGGTCGTGAAACCCGACGGCAGCAACGTCGGAATCTGCAGAAACTGACAGGAAAGCTGATGTCGCGTTATCTACCCGGAGATGTGGTATCCCGTCGCAAAGGCTTCGTGATGCATAAAGGCCTCGTCCTGCGCGACGGCTCGATTCTCCACAATACCCCTTTTAGGGGTGAGCATGTCTGCAGCGAAAGCGAATTTCGGGCTGGCCAGCGGCTGCACGTTTCCCGCATGGAGCAGCACGCACGCCGCCGTGCGCTGCTGCATGCCCAGGATGGCGAGCGCCGCAGCTATAATCTTCTGACGAACAATTGCGAGCACACGGTCACCCGGGCAACGACCGGGCGTTCGCACAGTCCGCAGCTCAAATCCTGGGCTGTCGGAATCGGCCTGGGTGCTGTCGCCTTTGCGCTGACTCGCCACCCGGGTGCCGCCGTTGCCGGCTATGCGCTCGGCCGGTCTCTGGCGAAAAAACTCTGATCTGCAAGAGAACTCTGACCAGCAGCGTGCTTTTCGACACGCGGCTCGCGAACCGTAGGCCTGTGGCCGCTCACTCAGTGAGCCTGAGCTCCCTGCAGGCGGGTCAATCGTTCAGCCAGTCTCCCCGCTGATCCGCCGTCAGTGCCGGCAGGTCCGGCACCACCAGTCGATGGCAGTGCAGTTGCAGCCGCGGGGCGCGCTGGGCAGGTGCAGCGGGGCTACCGTAGAGCAGATCCCCCATGATGGGGTATCCGATCCAGGCCATGTGAACGCGTAACTGATGCGTGCGGCCGGTCAGCGGTTGCAGGAGCACAAGAGATCTTGTGCCGCGTTGCAGGAGCCTGCGAAAGCGGGTCTGACTGGCATGGCCGTCCCGCGGCGCAGGCTTGGCATCATCTGCTGCGCCGCGCAGATGCCATAGCCCACCGACGCGTTCGATTTCAGCGCGCCCTCCGGCGACCCGAAAACGACTCTTGCGGCCTTTTCGCAGGGGCAGGTCAATCGTTCCGGCTGCTGGCGGCGTACCTTGCACCCAGGCCAGGTAGTATTTTCGTATCTCCCGGCGCTGGAATGCCCGCGTCAGCCGTCTTTGGCTCTCCACGGTACGGGCGAGGATGAGCAAGCCGCTCGTTGGTTTGTCGAGGCGATGCACGAGATAGGGTTTGCCACCGAGCAGCTCGGGGAATTGATCCCACAGACAAGGTGCGCCGGAACGATCAGCCAGCAGTGAAATGCCGGATGGTTTGTTCACGACCATCACGTTGGCGTCCTGATGGACTATTTCGAGCGGGATGCTCATGTTCTGGCGGCGAGGTTAGCCATCGGCGACGCTGGCATAGGCTGGAGTCTGGCGATCTTTGCCAAGTAACATAGCGGTTTCGCCGTCAGGGAGAAAGCCGCTGCCGGGCTCGAGTGAGGCACCGCGTGAGATTCCGATTGAGACGGATACCGGGCTGGTGCCCGTGGTTCGGCCGGCCCCGCTATGGGAGTATCGGCAGGCATGAATCTGCGCGATCTCAAGTACCTGGTTGCCGTGGCCGAACACAAACATTTTGGCCGTGCGGCGGAGGCGTGTTTCATCAGTCAACCCACGTTGTCCACTCAGCTTAAAAAACTTGAAGCGGAGTTGGCCGTCACGTTGATAGAGAGAGCCAATCGCCAGGTGATGCTGACGCCCGTCGGGGAAAAGATCGTCGAGCAGGCGCGGCTGGTTCTACGCGAAGTCGATCAGATGGTCCGCGTTGCCACCGAACACGCGGATCCGCTCGGCGGGGATTTTCGCCTGGGCCTCATTCCCACCGTGGCGCCTTACCTGCTGCCGAAAATACTCACGCCGATTCGCAAAGCATTTCCCAAACTGCAATTGCATTTAACCGAAGGCCAGACGGTCGTCATCAGCCGCATGCTGCGCGAAGGAGATCTCGATGCCGTGATTCTTGCTCTGCCGCTGCTGGAAGAAAATGTCGTCGCGCATACGCTGTATCGCGAGCCGTTCTATTTCACGGTGTCCAGGCGGCATCCGCTAGCGGGCAAGAAATTCGTTCGCCTGAGTGATCTCGACAACGAGCAGGTGTTGCTGCTCGAAGATGGTCATTGTCTGCGTGATCAGGCGCTCGAAGTCTGCAACTCGCATAACGCTGTGGAGAATACCAACTTCCGGGCGACGAGCCTCGAGACGCTGCGCCAGATGGTGGCCGCCAATATCGGCATCACACTGATGCCGGAACTTGCTATCACTGGCAAATCGGCGCAGGTCCGCTACATCCCCTTCGAAAGCAAGGCGCCGTACAGAGACATCGGCCTGTGTTGGCGCAAGAGTTCCACCCGTGAGGAACTGCTGGTGCAGCTTGCGGCCACCCTGAGCGACACGTTGAATTAGGGCGCCCCCGAGGCCAGGGATAGGCGCAGGCCGCTAGGCAAGATCCTGCAGAAGGCTCAGTCGCTGTGCCTCACCGAGGGTGACCGAACCCGCCAGCGCCGGGTGCTCGATGCCGAATTTCAGCGCTTGCCCCGCCTTGCTGGCGGCAACGGTCGATGCATCGAGTTCGAAGCGCAGAAAATGTACCGCTGCTGCTTTCGTACCTCTGGTTCGCTCCATATCTTCGTTGGCGATGGCGTAAACCCTTTCGCAGCCGGTCACCTCCAGGTAGACGGTGTTTTCAACACCACCCAGCACGCCGAGTGCGGCGGCACGTTCCACCACATCCTCGTATTCGATCATGAAGGTCGCCTTCAAATTGCTGCCGTCCGGAATCAGCGGGTTGTAGGTCGCGATTTCTTCTTCGATGGCTGCGGCTTCGAAGATTCGTTCCACGCGCAACATTTCCTGCACCTGGTATTTCATTGTCAGAAAATCTTCGAAATAGAGCGTTGCGTGGTCGCCGATGGCGATTCGCCGCGGTTTCTTGTGGGCCATGACTTCGGTGCGGAATGCCGAGCGCTCCTCCGCGTATTGCTCGAGCCCCCAAAGCGTGGCTCTGTCCAGTTTCTGCATTTCAGATTCCCGCATTTCAGATGCCATAGGCCCGCCTGACCATCGTGATCGGGTGCTCCGCGCTCTGTTCGCCAGCCAGGCCGTCGGCGATCATCCGCCCGGCCATCGGACAGTCAGAGCCGAAGGTGTCCGCCGCGGCTTGTTCGACGCGTTTGACCACGGGCCGGGCAATTTTTTGCGCTTTTTCGTAAGTTTCCGACTTTATCGCGTAGGTGCCGTCGTGACCTGAACAGCGCTCGATGGTGGTGACCTCGGTGGCCGGTATGAGGTTGAGAAAATCCCGTGTCTTCAGGCCGAAATTCTGCACCCGCTGATGGCAGGCGACGTGGTATGCGACGCGGCCGAGCGGATTTTTGAAATCGGTTTTGCTGAGCCCGGCCCTGTGGCGCAGCATCAGGTATTCAAAGGGATCGAAAAACGCGTTCTTCACCCGTTCGATCCGGCGATCGTCGGGGAACAGGAGCGGTAACTCCTGTTTGTACATCAGCACACACGATGGAATGGGCGCGATGATGTCGTAACCGTCGTCAATCGCTTCGAGGAACAGCGGCAGGTTGGCGTCTTTGAGCCGCTCGACCTTCTGCAGATCGCCCAGTTCCAACTTCGGCATACCGCAGCACCTGGCGTCCTTGAGTACGCGCACCGCCACCTCGTTGTGATTGAGCACGGCGATGAGGTCTTCCACCATCTGCGGTTCATTGTGCTCGCCGTAGCAGGTGACGTAGATGGCGACCTTGCCAGTGGTGCGTTCGCAGGCGACCGTGGCGAGGCTCGCGCCGATTTCAGCGGGTACTCGTCTGCTGAGAGTTGCGCTGTGAAATGTCGGCAGCGGTGCGGCCGGGTGGATGCCGGCGATTTTGTCGCCGAGCTTGCGCAGGGTCGGCGTGCGCGCGGCGGCGTTGGCGAGCCCCGCGAGACCCGGGACGCTGAGCGCATCGAAGATCGGATCCGTGCTCGTGATCAACCGGTCGCGCCATTTCGTGTCTTTATGGCGGTATTTGAATGCCTTGGCACGCAGCATCAGGTGCGGAAAGTCGACTGCCCACTCGTGCGGGGGTAGATAAGGACATTTTGTTTCGGCGCACAGATCGCAGAGATAACATTGATCCACGACCTTGCCGTAATCGTCTTTTGCGACTCCATCGACTTCGAATGTCGAGGATTCATCGATGAGATCGAACAGCGTTGGAAACGCGTCGCACAGATTGACGCACCGGCGGCAGCCATGGCAGATATCGAAGACGCGCGCGAGTTCCGTATCGAGTGAATCTTTGTCGTAAAAGTCCGGTCCGCGCCAGTCGATAGGTTGTCTTTGTGGCGCCTCCAGGTTGCCTTCCTTCATCGCCATCTTCTTACCTGTAAGTGTCCTGTCAATGTGGTCGGAGTGTTTGATCGGGAGAGAGTCTATGCGTCGCGCACGCCTGTGCGTTCGTGCGCAGACACGGTGTGTGCAGGCCGGTGCTGATCCCTCCAGTCGGGCTGCCTGGTTGGAGGGATCGATACGGCCGGCGGATCAGTCCATGGCGTCCAGTGCTTTCTGGAAGCGATTGGCGTGTGAGCGTTCGGCCTTTGCAAGTGTTTCGAACCAGTCCGCGATCTCATCGAACCCTTCATCACGTGCGGTTTTTGCCATGCCCGGATACATATCGGTGTACTCGTGCGTCTCACCTGCAATCGCCGCCTTTAAATTATCGCCCGTGGCGCCGATCGGCAGCCCGGTCGCCGGGTCACCGATGGCTTCCATGTATTCCAGGTGACCGTGTGCGTGGCCGGTTTCACCTTCGGCTGTTGAGCGAAAGACCGATGCGACGTCATTTTCACCCTCGACGTCGGCTTTAGCGGCGAAGTAGAGGTAGCGGCGATTCGCCTGGGATTCACCCGCGAATGCGTCCTTGAGGTTTTGCAGAGTATTGCTTTCCTTCAGATCCATTTTGTCATTCCCTCTTCAACTTGTGCTTGCGTGACCAGCAGTCTCGATCAGATAAAAACACCCTTCGCAAGGATGCGTTACGGCTGAATCTTTGAGCAGTATATGCCTCGTACCGGCAAGATCTATTCGAAAGTGCCTATCGTTGCGATAGATAGAGTCTATTGAATCATTTCAGTTCCTAGGTGTTGTCTATTGCATCGATCCCTGCTCGAGACCGTCGTGGTGTGGTCGCAACACCGTAATGGCGGGGTTCGTGGCGGATCTGCGTACAATGCGCGGTCACCTCCTGCACTCGTGCGGTCGTTTACCGCCTTGCGCGGTCGATTGCCGCTTCGTGCGGTCGTTTGCCGCCTTGCGCGGTCGATTGCCGCCTTGTGCGGTCGTTTGGATTGATCGATGAAAAATAGCGCGTTCATAGAGTTGCGCCGGTTGCTCTGGTTGGCACTGCCGATGATGGTCACACAGATCTCCCAGATGGGGATGGGTGTAGCGGATACCATGATGTCGGGGCGGGTGGATGCGGCGAATCTTGCGGGTGTCGCGCTGGGTGGTAATTTCTTCTGGCCCACACTCATGCTGTTGTCCGGCGTAATCATGTCGCTGACGCCGTCGGTTTCGCAACTCCATGGCGCGGGTCGCGAGCGTGAGTCCGGCGAGGTCGTGCGGCAGGCACTGTGGGTGGTGCTGATCGGGGGTGGTCTGTTAACGATTTTTTTACGCAGCGTGGGGCCGCTTTACCACCTGATCGGTGTCGATCCGTTGGCGATTCCTATCGCTGTGGGGTATCTCGACGCGATTTCATTCGGTGTGCTGCCGATACTCGGCTATTTCGCCCTGCGCTACCTCTGTGACGGGATGTCGTGGACGACGCCCGCCATGGTCATCGCTACGACGGCGCTGCTGATAAAGATTCCGCTGAACTACCTGTTCATTTATGGGGCTTTCGGCTTTACCGGCATGGGTGGGATCGGTTGCGGCTGGTCGAGTGCCATTGTGATGTGGTACGAACTCATCGCGATGATCCTGGTCGTGATCTACTCACGCATCCGCGTTGCCGGTGTCTTCCAGCGATTCAGCTGGCCGGATGGCGCGGCGATTTTCAGGATGATCAAGCTTGGCTTGCCGATTGGATTGACGATATTTCTGGAATTCTCGATGTTCTCGGTCGTGACCCTGCTGATAAGCCGGCTCGGTGTGGATGCGGTTGCGGCGCATCAGATCGCCGGCAACGTCGGCGGCGTGACCTTCATGGTGCCGCTGGCACTCGGCATGGCAGTTTCCATCCGCGTGGGTTTCAACGTGGGCGCGCGCGATTTCCCGGCCGCCCGGCTCAGTGGCTGGGTCGCCATCGGTGTTTCGTTGTGCTTCGCCCTGGTGGCGGCGGTGGCGGTGTATTTCTCACGCGGTGCGATCGCCGAGCTCTACAGCAACGACCTGCCGGTCATCCTGTTCGCGGTGGATCTTCTGCTGTTTGTCGTGCTCTATCAATTTTTCGACGATACCCAGGTGACCGCTATTGGCGCGTTACGAGGATTCAAAGACACCCGCACGCCAATGTGGGTGGCGATTTTCAGTTACTGGTTCATCGGATTGCCGGTAGGCCTCAGCCTGGGATTCGGCTGGTTCGAGGTTCAGGCGTTTGCTGCCTTTGAAGGCGTGCGGGGTTTCTGGGTAGGTTTGCTCGTGGGTCTCGGAGTAGCGGCCATTATCCTGCTCTTACGGTACAACTGGCTCTCGCGGCAGGACGCGCACATCCTGCAATTCTCCGCGCGATAATATCGCGCCAGGCGCCTGTGGAAATCTGGATCCCCATTACCATCGCCGCTGCTTTTCTGCAGAACCTTCGCTCGATGCTGCAGAAGCGAGCCACCGGTACGCTCTCTGTCAATGGCGCCACCTATATCCGTTTTTACTATGCCGTCCCTTTTGTGTGGATATATTTGTTAGCGCTTGGTATCGATCAGGACGTTCCGTCTGTATCGCCGGAGTTCCTGATGCACTGCCTGCTTGGCGGGCTGGGGCAAATCGCTGCTACGGCGTTTCTGATTGCGTCGTTTAGCCACGATAATTTTGCAGTTGGGACCACTTTTTCGAAAAGTGAGGTCGCGCTGACAGCGCTGGTGGGTTTCGTGATTCTGGGTGACACGCTGGCCGGCAGCCAGTGGCTGGGTATCGCAGTCAGCTTCTGTGGTGTCGCGCTCATGTCGCTCCGCGGTGCGTTCACCGATCTGTTTCGCGGCAACCGCGCGTTGTTGCTGGGCATGCTGGCGGGTGCCGGTTTCGCGATCGCAGCGGTCAACTATCGAGCGGCCGCACTGAGTTTAGCCCACGGCGATTTTCTGATCCGCGCCGGTCTGACACTGGCAGTCAGTGTGACCCTGCAGACGATCATCATGGGGGCCTACCTTCTCGCGCGGGAACCCGGGGAACTCACACGCGTCCGCCAGAACTGGCGCTCTGCACTCTGGGTCGGCTTGCTTGGCGCAGCAGCATCGGCTGCGTGGTTCAGCGCCATGACGCTGATGAATGCGGGTCTGGTCCGAGCGCTCGGTCAGGTGGAGTTGCTCTTCACGTTTCTCACGTCGATATGGTTTTTCAAAGAAGTGGTGAGTCGCCGGCAGATTGCCGGCGCCGTTCTTGTGGTAGTCGGCATCTGGGTGCTGTTGTGAGCCATCGATTCCTGCCGTTCGCTGGTACTCCGCCGCGGAGGGATGTCAGCCGGGTAGCAACGCTGTGAAGTCCTCGTTCAGGCGCTGCCATTCCAGCGCGAGCCATGGCGTAAACGTGTCTGCTCGTGCGCTGAGCGCTGCGGTGAGTTCGGCCGTATCCATCCAGCGCCAGTCGCGAATCTCGGTCGTGTTGATCACCGGTTCGTGCGTCGTTTGTCCGATATAGACCCAACACAGTTCATGCTCGGTGCCGGTACTTTCAAAGCTCGCGCTGTATTCGAATTTGTAGGCGAATGTCAGATCACAGTTAATGCCCAGTTCCTGCCCGACGCGCCGGCCTACGGCGACATCCATGACTTCTCCCTGGCGTGGATGAGAGCAGCAACTGTTGGACCAGTAATCGGGCCACAGACGTTTGTTGCTCGCACGTTGCTGCAGGAGCAACTGCCCGGCGGAATTGAATATGAACACGGAGAACGCCCGATGCAGAATCCCCTCGCCGTCGTGACACGCGGACTTGTCGAGGTGACCCACCACGTTGTCAGCAGCATCGACGAGAATCAGGGCCTCCTGTTCGGAAGAGACAATTTCTGACTTGGTTTCGCTCGGGCTGTTTTCGCTCAGATTTGCTTCGCTTGGTTTCACGGGGTTTCGAGAGGGTGCTTTCGAGCGAAGTCTACCGAAAACTGGGCTACCATGCGCGACTTTGCCACGACAGGCTCCAGGCGGGGTTCGATGAAAGAAGCGCCGGTAGAACATGAATTTCAGGCCTCGACTGCGAAACTGACGTACTTCGAATGGGGCTTGCGACCCGGGCCCGTTGTGCTGCTGCTGCACGCGACTGGCTTTCATGCCCGCTGCTGGGACCAGGTGGTGCGGTATTTACCGGACGATTGTCATGTCTACGCGCTCGACATGCGTGGTCATGGCCGCAGCGAAAAGGTAGCGCCTTATGTGTGGCGCAGCTTCGGGCAGGATGTGTGTGAGCTGGTCGAGCATCTGCAGATTCACGATGCTGTCGGCGTTGGACACTCGATGGGTGGCCATTGTCTTATACAGGTGGCAGCGAGCCACCCTGTATTCAAACGTTTGTTGTTGATTGATCCGGTTATTTTCGAACCCGACGCGTATTCCGCGGATCGCTATCGTGGCTTCGCCGGGCCGGAGGATCATCCCGTGGCGAAGCGGCGCAATGAATGGGATTCCTGGGAAGAGATGTACGAGCGTTTCAAGGATCGCGAGCCATTTTCGCTGTGGCGAGATGAGGCGTTGCGCGATTACTGCCGCTACGGAGTGCTGGCAAGGGCCGATGGCCAGGGCTTTGAGCTGGCCTGCCCACCGCTGGTGGAGTCGACCATTTATCTCGGCAACACGTCAACGGACATCTATGACGTCATCCCGCTCGTCCGTATTCCGGTGGTGGTTTTACGTGCAAAGCCGCGCGATCCCGCTGTGCACCAGATCATGGACTTTTCATCGTCACCAACGTGGGAAAGAATCGCCGAGCAGTTTTCTGCCGGTCGCGATGTTCCGCTGCCGCATTTGAGCCACTTCATCCCGATGCAGAATCCCGAGCTGGTTGCCCGATTCATCGAAGACGAAGATGCAATTGAGAACCCGGTGGCCGCGTAGAACAAGTGTGGCAAGCTGTGTCGTTGGCTCCCGGCTTGCGAGGATTGACAACGGAAGAATGGGAAGCATTGGAAGATGGAGAGACTTGCAAGGATCACATATCGACTGACGCTGTGTCTGTTATGCAGCTTGACCGCCGCAGCCTGCAGCGTCCGGGATGCCGGCGGCAAAGACCCCGCAACGGTTTTTTCGATCGCCGCGGTCACGGAACTGCCGCGACCCTGGGCCATGACGTTTCTCCCCGACGGCCGGTTGCTCGTGACGGCAATGAAGGGTCAGCTGTTGCTCGTCACGCAGGACGGCGAGAGCTCCGAAGTCTCCGGCGTGCCCCGGGTCGACTATGGCGGTCAGGGTGGCCTTGGAGACGTCATTCTGCATCCGGATTTCGCCACTAACGGTACTGTGTATCTCAGCTATGTGGAGGCCGGTGAAAGTGGCACCCGGGGTGCGGCCGTTGCGCGCGCGACCCTGGATCTGACGCGCGGTGCCGAAGGCCTGACCGAGGTTTCGGTGATCTGGCGACAGGTGCCGAAGGTTGCTGGCCGTGGCCACTTCGGCCACCGGCTTGCCTTCTCCGCCGACGGTTATCTGTTCATTTCTTCCGGCGAACGCCAGAAGTTCGATCCTGCCCAGGATATGGCGATGAATCTTGGCAAGATCCTGCGTCTGCACGATGACGGTTCCATCCCAGCCGACAATCCGTTTGTCGAAGACGGTGGGGTGACGGCTCAGATCTGGACGCGCGGACACCGTAACCCGCTGGGGCTGGCGTTCGACGGTGCAGGACGGCTGTGGAATCACGAGATGGGTCCGCGCGGGGGCGATGAACTCAACCTGGTTGAGCGCGGCGCCAACTACGGCTATCCGATCGTTTCGAACGGCGATCACTACAGCGGCAAGAAGATCCCGGATCACCACACTCGAGCGGAATTCAATGCCCCCAAGGCCTGGTGGTCGCCGGTCATTTCTCCGGCGGGATTCATTATTTACTCCGGCGAACGCTTTCCCGCGTGGCTGGGTAACGGCTTCATCGGCGGCCTGTCATCGCAGTCGCTCGTGCGAATCGTTTTCGATGGTGAGCACGCGCGTGAAGCCGAGCGGTTTGCCTTTGGTGCACGAATTCGGGAGGTCGAGCAGGGTCCCGCGGGGGCGATCTGGTTGCTCGAAGATGGCGCGGATGGCCGGCTCCTGAAGCTCCTGCCGAAGCCGTGAAGGTAGATTTTCTGGCTGCGCCACGCTCGCGTCCAGCGCGCTCGTCACTGCAGTGGCTGACCGGTTGAGCGGTATTGCCACAGGCCGCTCCAGGCCCCAGCCACGACAAATATCAGTAACGACATGATGACGCCGGGCAGCAGTGCGGCCAACGGCGTGCTGGCGGAGATCAGCAGTCCCAGCAGAATCGAGCTTATTGGAGACGAGACGAGGAAACTCAACAGCAGCACCGCAAGTATCTGTGCCCGCACAGCAACCGGCGCCAGTTCCTGCACGGTGGTTCGCACCAGGGTCGTGGTGACACCCATGTTGAGCCCCCAGGCGAAGATCATGATGTAGAACAACGCAAGGCGCGGTTGGAAAAAGAGCGTGAGCAGTATGAGTGTCCGGGTGAGTTGCATGAAGATGAAAAGCCGCCCGGGGTGTTTCAGCGGCATGAAAGCCAGCAGGAGGACGTTGGAACCGATACTGCCCGTGGTGAAAACGATCATGACGGTGGCAAAAAACGCCGCATCGCCCAGGTAGACTTCCTTCACGATATACGGGATAGCAACGATGTAGGCACCTGCGTTGAACAGGCTCGAGATGAAGTTCAAGCCGATCATGTTGCGGACGAGCGGGAGCTGCCAGCAGGCTTTGAAACCGTCGCTGAAATTCGGCCGGCGTCTGCCGGGCAGTGGCAGAGTTGGCAGCCGGACGATGGCAAAATAACCGAGAAAAAACATCGCAGCCTGGATCCCGAGCACGCTCGTAAGACCCAGACGTTCGAGGCTGCCACCGAGGTAGAAAGCGCCAAGCCCGGCCAGGCTCGTGCAAATGGTCATCACCGTTATTGCTCGCTGCACGTCCAGCCGTGTGACCCTGCTGAGGGTAGATTGTCGTGCCGGGTCGGACAGTGCCTGAATGCTCGAGACGGTGATTCCAAACAGCACCACCCACCAGTAGCTGAGCACACCGAGTTCGAAAACGATGGCAGCGAGTAGCGGCGGGATCGTCATCAGTAGATGCATCACGCTGAGATACCGGCGGCTGTCGAACCGGTCGCCGAGCACCCCGCCGAGCAGCAGGATCAGCAGCGGTGGAAACTCGGCAATCGAGCGGGCAAATCCGACTTCGGCTGCGGGGTATTCTAAAATGCCGACGAGCAACCACGTGAACAGAAATCCCTGCAGACTGATACCCGCCATCCAGCAACTGGAACTGGCCAGGTAGTAGGGGAACGCTGACTTGGGCGGGAGTTGGTCGGACATGCAGATTGCGTTGTTTGAGTCACATGATAACGCGAGCATCTATCAAGCGGTTAAGTGCTTGATAAACGGGGGAGGCGCGAGGCCAAGGATGGCCGCAGGTGGGAAAAACGCGCGCAGCGCGCTTTGCAACAGGCTGTTAGTCTGATCTGGAATCGTCTGAGGAGCGTTTGAACATGCATGTCGGTGTCGCGATGGCATTCAGCCATCTGGTGAGCCCGGAGTTCATTGCCGCGGCAGCGCGGCGGGTGGAGGCCGTTGGATTTCGAACGCTGTGGGTTCCCGAGCACGTGCTCTTCTTTCCAGACTACGCATCGGCCTACCCCTATTCGGGAGACGGCAAAATACCCGGTGATCCCGAAGGTGTGTTGGATCCGTTTACGGCACTCACCTACATCGCAGCTCACACGACGACAATTCGCCTGGGTACCGGGATCTGTCTGGTGCCTCAGCGCCAGCCGGTCTATACGGCAAAAGCGGTGGCGGATCTGGATTACCTGTCGGGCGGCCGCGTCGACTTTGGCGTGGGTATCGGCTGGCTTGCCGAAGAGTTCGCCAATCTGCAGATGGATTTCACGACCCGGGGGACGCGCTGTCTGGAGTACATCGAGATCATGCGGGCGCTGTGGACCCCGGGTATTTCGGCCTACCGCTCAGAGACCTATTGCCTCAGTGAGTGTTACTTCAATCCAAAACCCGTCCAGCAACCGGGTCCACCGGTTTTCTTCGGTGGCGAAAGCGATGCCGCGTTACGGCGCACGGTTTCCCATGGTGCCGGCTGGTATGGCTTCAATCTGGATCCCGCGACGCTTGAGCTGCGATTGGCGCGCTTGAACGAGTTTGCGGCAGCCGCAGGGCGGGACCCAGGCGAGATCCGCGTAATTGTCGGTGCGGCACGCGACAGTCTGAATGAGGCTGATGTTGCGCGATTTCGCAGCCTCGGCGTGGAACAGCTGGTCGTGCCTCTCATGGCAGCCGACATGGCCCGGCTCGACGCCCGCCTGGAGCGTCTGCTGGTTGCCACGGGCTTGTCAACAGATTTGGAAGAAAATGTATATAAATCAAAGAGATAAATGAATTAAATGACGTAAAAATAGAAGAAATCGTTCACATTTCCCATACAGACAGTGGCCGTCGTTAGCCATCAGACTGCGGGGACGTTAGACAAGCGGGTCCGCACTATGAATGCCGCTCGAATTGATGAAAAGCCGAAAACCTGGTTCCGCTCGGAGCGGGTGTTTTTAAGCAATGAGAAGTGGTTCTTTCACACCCGCGAAGGGGTGGATGTCGGTCCCTACGATTCGCAGTTCGAAGCCGAGATCGAAGCCGGCATGCTCAAGGAACTCCTGCGCGAGCGGGCGGCCACGGGGGATGCATCGATCTCAGTCATCCGCGAGTTCGTTCTGGATTCCTATGCCATGGGTCGGCCACTGACGCCGAATTTTTCCCAGGCGATTTCCAGCGGATCCTAGCGCCTGCGGCTAGCAAGGTAGAGCGCCTGCGGCTACCTGAGCGCCCGCGGCTAAACAAGCGCCCGCGGCTGACCAAAGGCAAAGCTGAAAGCCGGCTACCGGCCCGACATTCCTGGCAAATCCGCTAGACCTATGCCCCCGTTCGGGGGATTTTGCTCGTGGTAGCAGCCGTCTTCCGGGCATAATGCTCGGTGTTGATGCTGTATGGGGGGTGTAAGTGTATGCCGAGGTTACGACAAGTCAGTCGCGCTGACGCGCCGGAGTCCATCCAGCGCATGTATGGATTCCTCTTTGGCGACCGGGACCCGGTGACGGAACCGGGAACGGATACCGGCACGCCGGGAGACTGGTGGACGGTGTTTGCGCTGGTGCCCGATTGCTTCGAGCATAGTGTGGCGGGATTTCGTCTCTATCGCAGTGGCTCGCGCATGCTCGATGCCAAGCTGCGTGAGCTGGGGCAAACGCGTGCGGGCTATGCCCGTGGCAGCCAGTTCGTATATTCACAACACTGCAAGTCCATGCGCTACCTCGGCTTCACCGAAGAGCAGATCGAAGCCATTGCCCACTGGCCGGCGGCGAATTGTTTTGACGAGGTCGAGCGGCTGGTGCTCGGCTATACCGATTGCCTGGTGCTCGATGGCGGTCGCACGCCCGACGGCTTGTTCGATGCGTTGAAGGTACATCTGTCCGATGAGGAAATTCTCGAGCTGACCTACATCACCTGCATGTATGACATGCATGCGACGATGTGCCGAGCACTGCATCTCGAATATGACAACGTGCCGGAACCGGTCACGGAAATTCCGGCGCCGGAAGGCAGTGGCGACATTCTTCAGGCGGTGGATGAATAGTCGCCTGGGGCGGCGTCAGCGAACCGCGTTCAAATAAGATTCGATTCGCGACAGATGTTCGTCCACGTCGGCGGGGCCGGCATTGTGCGTCGCAATGGCCAGATGACTGGCGCCGAGAGCCGCCCACTTGTCCGCGTGATTTTTCCAGCGGTCGGGATTGCCACCGGCAAATTGGGCCTGGGCTTGAATACCGAAATCCTGCCACTTCAACCCCGCCGCTTCGCGTCCGGATTTGAGCCGATTGATACACTCGCGTGCCGCATCGTTGGCGCCCATCAGGGGAATCCAGCCATCCCCGAGACGCGCACAGCGATCCAGTAGCGCGGGTGCGGAACCGCCAAACCAGATCGGGATGGGTTTAGCCGGACGGGGATTGATGCCAGCCGCATCTATGCGGTGGTAGTCGCCTGCATAGTCGAAGGTTTCCTCCTGCCACAGTCGACGCAGGAGTTCGACCTGTTCGGCCTGCCGCTTACCGCGGTTGCGGAAATTCTCGTTTAAGCCCACATATTCGATTTCGTTCCAGCCGGTGCCGACTCCCAGGCGAAAGCGGTTGTTCGAAAGTATTGCAACCTCGGCCGCCTGTTTGGCCACCAGCGCTGTCTGCCGCTGTGGCAGGATCATGACGGCGGTGATCATCTCGAGCTTTTCTGTGACCGCCGCAATGAAAGCAAACGTGGTGAACGGTTCGTGGAATGCGACATCTTTGTCGTAAGCGCCCTTCCAGCCACCGGGTCGAGCAGGATCAGCGCCAAGCACGTGGTCGTAGATGAGCAGGTGAGTTGCGCCCAGGGATTCAATACCCTGGGCATAAGCCCTCATCGCTCCGGGATCGCTGCCGATTTCGTTGTGTGGCAGTACTGCGCCGAATTCCATGACTCCTCACTCCGGGCTACGGTGAATAATCGCTAGCCTAGCAGGGTGTTGAAAAACACGCTGCTAGTCTCGCGACAGGACGTCGCGAGCATTTATCGAGCGGTTAAGTGCTTGATAAATGGGGGAGCCCCGAGGCCAGGGATGGCCGAAGGTGGGAAAAAAGCGCGCTGCGCGCTTTTTTCAGCAGGCTGGTAGAGAGCTACGGAATGCCCTGCAATGGCGGTACAATGCCCGGCTTTTCTCAGACCAGATTTACTGACTATGGCAGAGCCTGCGCCATTGAGCGCCACTTTTTCTTTCGTGGAAATGGAACACGATATCCTTCGCTTCTGGGAGGAACATCGGGTATTTCAGCAGACGCTGGAAAATACCAAAGCGAAAAAGCCGTTCATTTTCTATGACGGACCGCCGTTTGCTACCGGCCTGCCGCACCATGGCCACCTCGTTGCAAGCACCATCAAGGACGTGGTGCCCCGCTACTGGACGATGAAGGGCCGCTATGTGATGCGCCGTTTCGGCTGGGACTGCCATGGCTTGCCTATCGAACACGAGATCGATAAGCAGTTGAACATGTCCGCGCAAGAGGCGGTGGCGAAAATGGGAGTCGCCGGCTACAACGCACAATGCCGCTCAATCGTGCAACGCTATGTCGATCAATGGCGCCACACCGTGACTCGCCTCGGCCGCTGGGTCGATTTCGACAATGACTACAAAACGATGGACCCGTGGTACATGGAGTCGCTGTGGTGGGTGCTCAAACAGCTCTGGGACAAAGGTCTCGTGTATCAGGGGGTGCGGGTGATGCCGGTATCTACCGCACTTGGCACGCCGTTGTCGAATTTCGAAGCGAACCTGAATTACATGGATGTGCAGGATCCCGCGATCACGGTCCTCTTCAAGCTTGCAGATGAAGATGCCTACCTCAGCGCCTGGACCACCACGCCCTGGACGCTGCCGTCGAATCTCGCGATGTGCGTGGGTGCGGACATCGATTACCTGAAGGTCAGGGACGCCGAGCGCGGCGTGGATTTCTACATTGCAGCGGAAAGAGTGAGCAGCTACGGTGAGTTTGAAGTCCTGGCAGAATGCAAGGGTGCCGACCTCGTCGGCCGACGCTATGAGCCGCTGTTTCCGTACTTTGCACAAGAGTCGCAACGCGGTGCGTTCGTCGTCCTGGCAGACGACTATGTCACGACGCAAACCGGCACTGGGATGGTGCACCAGGCGCCTGCGTTCGGCGAAGACGATAGTCGTATTGTCACGGCTGCCGGAATTGATGCGTTTGTGTGTCCGGTGACGCCCAATGGAATCTTCACTTCCGAGGTAACGGACTTCGCCGACCAGTACGTCAAAGATGCCGATAAGCACATCATTGCCTACCTCAAGGCCAGCGGCGCGCTGTATGTTCAGGAAACCATCCAGCACAGCTACCCATTTTGCTATCGGTCCGACACACCGCTGATCTACCGGGCGATTCCCTCCTGGTACATTCGAGTGACCGCAATTCGTGACAAGCTCCTGGCAGCCAATTCGCAGATACGCTGGGTGCCGGACCACATCAAGGAAGGCCGTTTTGGCAATTGGTTGGAAGGTGCCGTCGACTGGTCCATTTCACGCAACCGGGTCTGGGGAACGCCGATTCCGATCTGGATCAACGACGTCACCGGGACGGAAATCTGCATGGGGTCGATTGCCGAGCTCGAAAGCTATTCGGGGGTGAAAGTTGAGGACCTGCACCGGGAAAACGTCGATCCGCTGACGTTTTCGATCGACGGCGAGGAAGGCATCTATCGGCGTATTGAAGAGGTGCTGGACTGCTGGTTCGAGTCCGGCGCAATGCCTTACGCGCAACTGCACTATCCGTTTGAGAATGAAGATGTTTTCAACGCGGGTTTTCCTGCTGAATTCATCGCCGAAGGGCTCGATCAGACACGGGGCTGGTTTTACACACTCACGGTGCTCGGGGCGGCGCTGCACGACAAGCCGGCGTTTCGAAATGTGATCGTCAACGGCATGGTCATGGCCGAAGATGGCAAAAAGATGTCGAAGCGCCTGCGTAACTACACCCAGCCCGATGATTTGATGGAGGCTTACGGTGCGGACGCGCTGCGGCTTTATCTCATCAACTCCGGGCTCGTGCGTGGCGAGGAGCAGCGATTTGCCGATTCAGGCGTGCGCGACATGACCCGCCGCGCGCTGTTGCCCTGGTACAACGCATACTCGTTTCTGAAGACCTATGCAGAAATCGATCATTGGTCTCCTGACAAGGGGCTCCACAAGGGTGACAACGTACTCGATCAGTGGATTATCTCGCGTCTGCAGACGTTAAAAGCCAACATCGCAAATCAGATGGAGGCATACCGGCTTTACAACGTGGTGCCGCAGCTTTTTGATTTCATCGAAGATCTGACGAACTGGTACATCCGGTTGAACAGAGGCCGTTTCTGGGGTGAAGAGATCACTGCAGACAAGATTGCGGCGTACAGTACTCTTTACACCACATTGTTCGAGCTGTGTCACGTCATGGCGCCGTTTGCACCCTTTCTGTCAGAGCACATGTATCTTCAGTTGAGCGAACTCGGCGGTCGCGAAGCAAAGCCCGGCTCTGTGCATCTGTGCGACTATCCCGAAGCCGAGCCTGCGCTCATTGTCGACGAGCTCGAAACAGCGGTGGATCGAATGCAGCAGGTGGTTCTGCTGGGTCGACAAAAACGAGAAGACGTCAAGATCGGTCTGCGTACTCCTCTGCGGTGCCTCACGGTCATCAATCGAGATGCAGATCTTCTCGCTGAACTGAGGCGACTGGAAAGCTACATCCGCGCGGAATTGAACGTGCAGAATGTTCGCTATGAGACCGATGAGCGCGCTTTTATCGAGCTTGCGGCGACGCCCAATTTTCCGGTACTGGGCAAACGGCTCGGCAAGCGGATGAAAGATTTTCAACGCAGAATTCAGGCGTTGAGTGCTACTGAAATTGCCGACTTCCAGTCGACGGGGACGATCGAACTGGACGGTGAGAGTTTTGGCCTGCATGAGATTGAAGTTTTACAGCAGGCGCGGGCAGGTACGAATACGGTATCGAATCGGTTTATCGCAGTGGATCTCGACTGCGCCCTGGATGACGATCTGATTCGTGGCGGCTATGCGCGCGAAATCGTCAACCGCATTCAGCGCCGACGCAAGGAGCTGGATTTCAATGTTGCCGATCGGATCGTGGTTCGCTACTCCGGGGATGCAGAGTTACTGCGTGCAGCGACCGACAATCGTGACTACATCGTAAGTGAGACACTGGCTGCGAAATTTCTCGAGGCCGGCGCGAGCGACGCGACCAAAGTGAATATTGACGGCCGCGAGTGGCGGTTTTCGATCGAGAGAGTGGCTAACTGAGCCTCACAACACCGATTCGAAAGTTTCCAGATTCGGGTGACCGAGGTAGGTACCCTTCGGCGCGTTAGTCTGGCCGTGCGCTTTGCGAAAATTCTCCGACTCGGTCCAGGCGGTGAATGCACTCCGGCTCTGCCAGGTGCTGTGTGACGCATACAACGTGTGCGTTTCGGTCGTGGCGCCTTTCAGAAGAGTAAAGGCGACGAATCCCGGCACGTCGTCGAGAAACGATTCGCGATCGCGCCAGACGGCTTCGAAGCCTTCTTCGAAACCAGGCGCGATCTCAAAGCGATTCATGGCAATGAACATCTATTCCTCCATCAAGTGGTACCGATCAGCAGTAGTGGCGGTTGAAAAGGCTAAAGACTAACAACCGGCACTAACTAGTGAACCTTTACCAGTAGCTCCGAATAACCTTTCACGAAGTTTGAGCGTACCCGTACCGGCTCGCCGACGAGTTCGATGTTATCGAAACGTTGCAGGATTTCCTCCCAGAGTATGCGCAGTTGCAACTCCGCTAATCGATTACCCATGCAACGATGAATGCCGAAGCCGAACGACAGGTGATGGCGGGCGTTGGGTCGATCGATAATGAAATCGTTCGGCGACTCTATAGCGTCTTCGTCACGATTGCCCGAGATATACCACATGACAACCTTGTCGCCGTGTTTGATCTGCTTGCCGCGCAGTTCCGTGTCCTTTGTCGCGGTGCGGCGCATGTAAGCCAGTGGCGTCTGCCAGCGAATAATTTCAGAAACCATATTGGGAATGAGACTATGGTCGTTGCGCAGCTTGTCATACTCATCCGGGTTCTGGTTCAGCGCCAGTACACCACCACTCATGGAATTACGGGTGGTGTCGTTGCCGCCGACGATGAGCAGGATCAGATTGCCGAGAAATTCCATCGGTGGCATGTTGCGTGTCGATTCGTCGTGGGCGAGCATCGACAGAAGATCGAATCCGCCCTTGGTGTTAATCCGCTCATCACGCAGCTTCGTGAATTCGTCCAGGCATTCGAGCAGTGCTGCGCGTCGGGTTTTTTCATCCGTGGGCCCGCCTGTGAGCGCACCGGAAGTAGCCATGTCAGACCAGTAGGTCAGTTTGTGCCGTTGCTCGAATGGAAAATCAAACAACATGGCGAGCATCTGCGTAGTCAATTCGATCGAAACACGATCGACCCAGTTGAATGTCTCGTTGCGGGGTAGAGAGTCGAGAACTGTCGCCGCGCGTTGCCGAATAGTGCCTTCGAGTTCAACCAGATTTCTGGGTGCTACAACGCCCTGTACCGCCTTACGTTGCTGGTCGTGTTTCGGAGGGTCCATGCTGATGAAGTTGGTCGTCTGGAAATCTTCCGGCCGGTCGCCGAGCACAATGCCCCATTCAGAGGAGAACAGATCGTGGTTTTTCTCGACGTACACGATATCGTCGAATTTCGTGATCGACCAGTAGGGCCCGAAATCGCTGTTGGCGCAGTAGTGGACCGGGTCTTCTTTGCGCAGGCGTTCGAAGTAAGGCCAGATGAGGTCTTTTTCGTAGAGTTCGGACTGGCTGACGTCGATCTGCGCCAGCGGGACGGTGTAAGGGTCGACGGCTGCGAGGTCTATCGGTTTATCTGCAGGCTCTGCCATGTTCGATCTGCCGAATTTTCACTAGCGCGAGAATGACACACACGCTGTGCGGTGACCATTTGCGATTGCGCAGCAACTGGCTCCCGATCAGCTGGGATGATCAAACGCGGGGCGGCGTTTTTCCATAAACGCGCGTACTGCCTCGCTGTGGTCGGCCGTCTGCGTACAGCGCACCATGCGGTCTGCCTCCATCGCCAGGCAGCTCTTGAGATCCTGGGTAAGCGCCCGATTGAGGTTCTCCTTCATGTAACGCAGCGCCATTGCTGGACCGTTCGCGATCTGTGAAGCCAGTTCAGTGGTTGCCGCCTTCAGGTCGCTGAACGGCACCACACGATTGGCGATACCCAGGCGCAGACATTCCTCGGCGCTCACACGTCGGCTGGAATAAAAAAGTTCCTTGGCGATCGCCGGACCGACCAGGCGCGTGAGAAACCAGCTGCTGCCGTAGTCCCCGGACAGGCCGACGTTGGCGAACGCCGTCGTGATGAACGCGCTGTCGGCGAACACGCGCAGGTCGCAGGCCAGCGCAATGGAGAGCCCGGCTCCGGCGGCGGGTCCCGGCAGAGCGGCGATCGTGGGTTTCGTCATTTCGTGCAACCGCAGTGTCAGGGTTTCCTGCTTGTGCTGAAGGGTACGGATGCTGTCTTCGGTCGTCGATCTTGCGACCGTGGTCTTACTTCCGCCACCGCCCATGCCCGATACATCGCCGCCGGCGCAGAATGCTTTGCCTGCCCCGGTGATGACGACAACGCCCACCCGCGGATCGGCTTCCAGTGTCAACAACGTCTCCCGCAGCGCTGGAGTCAGATTGTTGGATAAGGCGTTGCGCTTGTGTGGTCGATTCAGCGTGATCGTGGCGATCCGGGCTTCGAGATCGCACAGTAGTTCGTCGGTGCCGGTGTCGATCGTGCTCATGGTATGCATCCCCCGAATGTCAGTGACCAGGTTTCGTCCGCTGGCCGCACGGCGAACTCGAACGTCACACGTTGTGTGGCGGCCAGGCGAGTTGCCAGTAAGTCTCCCTGCCGAAATTACGCCGCCGTGCGTCGCCTGGGCGATGCGTTCGCGAGTCCGGATAAGTATCCACGCCGGCAGCAACGACCACGGCTGTTCGATCTGGCATACTCGTAGCGGCTGATTCGCTTAATTATCGCGGGATGATCCGGGTTCGGCGCGGCAGTCACAAGGGGAAACCCGCGGCTGAAGGTAAAACGGCCGAGCATTCCTGCCCGGCCGTCCCTTGAAACCGAAGCGCGGTCGGCGGCTCCCTTTCCTCCCCGAGCTTGATATGACCAGAAGCCTGCGGTGGGTGTCAATCGTGCACTGCGCAATGAGAACAACGGATTGCCGGTTGCTGCGCTGGCTCGTCGAATCGGGCTGACCGGTCGCACTGGCTGTTCAAACAAGGAACAGAGGAAAAACCCGATGCCAGATCATGAAGTCATACCGGCATTTGAGGAATCCGTCATACCGCATGTCGGCACCTACCGCCGCGTGCTGCCTGTGACGCTCGAGCGAATGTATGAAAACACCCTCGACTGGGAACATCTGCCCCATGTTCATGCCAGCAGTTTTTCCACGATCCGTTGTGTGGAGTCGGGTAACTGGGGCTGGCGGGCTGAAGTGACGAACCCGCGCGGTGCGGCTTCCGTGATCGAATTGAGGCTCGACCGGAACTGCCGGCGCTGGATCACCCGGACGCTCCGCGGTGCGAACCAGGGTGCCGAGATCTGGACTCATGCGTTTCCGATTGGCGGCGACCGGGTAGACATCGTCGTGGATTTTTTCGTGCCCGATGTGGCGGCGGGCGCGCGGGCCAGAGTCGGCGCGGCGTACGCAACGTTATACAGCCAGCTCTATGACGAGGACGTGGCGATGATGGTCGGCAGGCAACGGCAGCTCGACCGCCGCGTAACAGCAGCCGGTGAGACCGAGCGCGAAGCGAATCTGGGTCCGCGCGTCGAGCTGCAGCTGCCTTTGAGGCTCAGACTTGCGGGCAGGGATTATGTGGTGGCGGACGTGGACGGGGAACTGGCCGCATATCCTGCGTGGTGTCCTCATCAACTCGGACCACTGCATGCGGCACCGCTGGAATCCGGGATTGTTGCCTGCCCGTGGCATGGCTATCGCTTCGATGTGCTGAGCGGTGAGTGTGTTTCAGGGCAAAGTTGCCGCCTCAGCCAGCTGCCGCAGGTCGAGGAACGGCGAGGCGATATCGTTGTAACAGCCGTGCATTGAAGCGCACCGGCGCAGGGTCACTCGCGGTCGGACCACTCCAGCGTGATGTTCGCTGATTTTATCGCGACGATACGGCCGCCGAGTTCCTGGCCGGTTGCCAGAGGCACAGAAGCCTCCTGGGGAGCACCGCTCGCAGCGACACCAAGGGCCTCGGCTACGCTCGCCGCCGCGTCGGTGGCCGCCAGGTCGACGGTTGCCGCCGCAGGCTCAACGTCGCTTTCCGCCTGCGGCACAACTGCGGTGCTCGAAGCAGCCGCGTCTCCAGTAGCAGAATCAGGCGCGGCGCTAGAATCAGTGGCAGTGTTTGAACCAGCCGCGGCGCTTGCCGGTTGTGCGTCCGCCCACGGAATCACAGCTGCATCTTGTGGCAGCGCCGCCGCGGCAGCGGCGGCGGGTGCAACGCTCGGTGCAGCCACTTTGGCTGCGCTGGCCAGCTGAATGCCTTCGCTGACGGATCTGACGTGACCGCCACCGGTAACGAGTGCACTGATGAGAACGGCGCAGGCAAGGCCGAGAAAAATCAGCCCCGGTGTTTTGTCTCTGCCGTAGATTCTGTAACCCCAATAGCCAATCAGGACCGCGCCGCCGACAATGGCGATACGTTCAAAACCGCCGAGCGCTGCATAGCCGAGAAAATCCATCGTCCAACCCCCCAATCGTAACGACTGCATTCAGCCACAGTGTAACGGATACCGGTCGCAATTCCTGCAATCAATTTGCCTATTTCATTCGCGCTCATAGAGCCGCCGCCGGCCACCCTCAACTCATCGGCAAAAAAATAGTGCCTGTCCCGTACTTCGTGCTTCTCGCAATTCGCGAACTTGTTCGGAGATGGTCTGGTCGCAGGTAACCGCGTTGGGGTCGAGGTAGGCTTATTCGCTCGGCGCCCAATCGCTCCGCGATTCCCTCACTCCGCGAACTTGCCCGAAGACGGTCAATTCGCTCCTTTCGGTTGCGCGCTCACCGTGCGTATAAGCCTACCTCGACCCAACGCTTGCAGCTTCCAGTGACGCGGCAGGCAAGTACGGGGCAGGCGCTATTTTTAGTTGGCGAAATCGGGAGACACTGGTTTTAATTCGAGCCGTGTGGCTAATCCTATCTCGTCCCCAACGCTTGCTGCTGCGTGTCGTCAAGTTCGCCTGCGAGCATTTCCGGACCGGCAGAAATCAATCGCCGGTAAACGTCGGTTTTTCTTTCGCCAGGTACGCGCGTATGGCTTCGTCGCGATCGCCGCTCGTCTGCGCGAAGAGGTTCTGGTCTGCGTCCATGTGCATCACTGCCCGATCCAGCGCGGAGACCACCTGATTGATACTGCGCTTGATCATCTGCACGGCGACGGGCGGTTTGTCGACATAGCGTTCGGCGAGGACGGCGGCGCGCGCCAGCAGCGCATCGCGTGGTACGAGTTGATCAAGCACGCCCCATTCCAGCAACGTCCCGGCGCTGATCCGCTCACCGCCGGCAACCAGTCGTTTGGCCCGCGCAGCGCCAGTCAGATGCACAATCAATGGCAGACTTTTCCACATCAGATTCACCCCGATGTCCACTTCGGGATACTGCATGAAACAATCGTCGGCGCCGATTCTGAAATCCAGCGCGGTCGCAATGCAGGCGCCACCACCCATCGCTGCGCCGTTCCAGGCGGCGATCGTGATCTGATCGATGTCGCAGAGTGCTTCGATTGCCCGCTCGCCGATCCGTGCGCGGCGTCGTTTGAGGCTCAACGGCGCAGCGTGCCCGCTGCCCGAATCGCTCAGATCGGCACCGGAGGAAAAATGTTTCCCAGCCCCTGTGAAGATCACTACCCTGGTCTCGACATCCTCGCGGAACGCATGCGCAGCGGCTTCGATTTCAGCGAGGTGAGCATAGTTCAGTGCGTTGGATTTTTCCGGGCGATCGAACGTCACGGTGGTGACGTGGCCGGTTCGCTCGATTTTCAGATGTTGGAATTGCGGCTCCTGCATGACTTGTAGCTCTTTACCCGCATCCGGTATCAGTGCGGCCGGTTGCTGGAGACTGTTTGGTGGAGAAAGGCGCTCAGGTTGAACCGAAGGTAGCCGCACCCTGGCATGAACGCAATCGGAGGGTTCTGACAATCGGCGCCGCGACGGCGTTTTCCCTGCTCGGCGATCAGGCGTTGTATGCGGTGCTGCCCGTTTACTACGACTCCCTCGGGATCACCGCGCTGCAGGTTGGCATCCTGCTGTCGGCCAACCGCTGGATTCGGCTGGTCACAAACGACTGGGCGCATCGGCTCGGTCGCTATGGCGGACAGAAGTGGCTTTTTCTCGCTGCCTTTGTCGTGGGGTCGCTGACGACCGCCGGCTATGCGGTGTTTACGACCTTCAGTGCGTTGCTCGTGATGCGCCTGGCCTGGGGACTTGCGTGGTCGTTCATCCGCCACGTGGGAGTGCAGGCGATTCTCGCGGACGTGCCGGATGGCAAAGCCGGGCGGACGATGGGGCTCTACAACGGCATCTCCAGAGCGGGATCGGTCGCGGGTCTCCTCGGCGGTGCTTTGCTCGTGGACCTCTTCGGCTTCGTCGCCGGCATGCTGTGGCTGGCACTGTTCAGTCTCATCAGCCTGCCGCTTGTCGGGTCTGCTCACGGCAGCTACCGGGTGCTGGAGTCGCGCCAATCCGGCCGCGCGCCACCCGCACTGCTGGTCGCCGGATTTGCCGTCGGCCTGGTCGGGCCGGGATTCGTCATGAGTACGCTCGGTGCGGTATTGGTGGTCTACGTCGGGGATGGCGCGCTCCTCAGCGCTGCGACGCTGACTGGCCTTCTGCTTGCGTTGCGCTATGCAATGGACAGTGTTGCGGCCCCCTGGCTTGGTGGCCTGACGGACTCCTTCGGCATGCGGCGCGCGGGGATCGGCTATTTTTTCGTCGGTGGCTGCGCCTTGCTGGTCAGTGTGTCCGGCCTGCCGCTCATCACGTTCATGGCGGCGATACTGGTTTTCTTTATTTGCGGTACCGGCTTGCAGGCCGGACTTGCAGGCACGGCCGGAGCGCTTGGATCGGGTGCATTTGCGCGCTATGTCACGGCTAGCGACCTGGGTTCAGCGACGGGTCCGTTACTGGGCTGGTTCGTGGTGGACGCCTTTGCGGATCCGAGCTGGTCGCTGGCGCTGGGTGGGTTGACCTATCTGCTGGCCGTCGTCGCTCTGGCGCGCCCGGCGCGAACACACCTGTGAGTGTTGCCGCAGTCGCTCCCGTTGCGCGTGCGATCGGCGCAGAACCGGCAGCAGAAAGAACGCCCGGCAAAAAACGCCAGACAAAACCTCCGGACAAAAACGTGGGACAAAAAAAGTGGCGGGGTTAGTGATCTGGAGATCTCTAAGCCCGCCGACAATAGTCCGAGAAGGGTAGATAAAGGAGGGATACCCGAAGAAGGGGAGGGGAGGGAAGATCGGGTACCCCTCAGCTATCTGCCGACTATGTTACTTTCGGTAACACAAAATGCAACCTACAGTAATGCAACAGTCTGTTGCATAATCGCAACACAAACTTCACGCGCGTGACGATCGGATGGATTGGGACGATTTCAGATACTTCGACGCTGTTGCCCGGGCAGGCTCGGTGCGCGGGGCTGCCGACGTTCTGGGGGTGAATGCCTCCACCGTGACACGCCGGCTCGATCACCTGGAATCGCGGCTCGGCGTGCGATTGTTTATCCGCAGCCCTTCGGGTCTGCAGATGACGAGCGAAGGTTCGGAAGTGATTCACGATCTCGAGGCGGTTGCGGCGGACCTGGACGAGATTGAACGGCGGCTGCAGGGCCGCGATGCGGAAATGGCCGGACCTTTGCGAGTTGCGCTGCCAGATGTGTTCGCTACCGGGGTAGTGATGCAGGAGCTCGCTGAATTTGCCGCCGAATACCACCGCATCCGGCTCGAATTTCTCTCGGCTAAGCCTGCCCACGACTCGCCGCGGCGCGCCGCCGACATTGCGATCCAGCTGACCGATGCGCCGCCGGAGACGCTCGTGGGCAGATGTCTGGGTCGCTTCCGGGTAACGGCCTATGCGAGCCGGGACTATCTTGGCGGCCACGATCCGCTGCGCGAGACAGACGCCAGTTGCTGGATTGAATCGGAACTCGAGGAGGTCCACGCGCCAGATTTTAAAGGCGAGCATTTTGCCACAATGCCACTTGGTGCGAAGTGCAATAATCTGGTCCAGCAGCTGGCAGCAGTCCGTTCGAACATGGGAGTCACCCTGCTGCCGTGTGCCCTCGGTGACATCGATCCGGCGCTGTCTCGGATTGCAGACGTCGAACCCATTGATGCCCGGGAAATCTGGCTGCTCTTTCATCCGGACTTGCGGCGTGTCGCGCGTGTTCGTACGTTAGCCGAATACCTGCAGCATACCTTTGCAAAGCTTGAGGACTTACTCCTGGGAAATCTCGAAAATCCGCCGGCCCGATTGCCATGAATCCGAAGCAGGATGTCAATTCATTGAATCCCCGAAAATCGACATCACACATCTACTATTCGCAGCGCCTGCGTCTGCACTATCTGGATTGGGGCAACGCAGACAAGCCGCACATGCTGCTCGTGCACGGCGTCCAGGATCACTGCCACACCTGGGATTGGTTCGCGGCTGCGTTTGCAGACGACTATCATGTGGTGGCACCCGATCTGCGTGGACATGGCGACTCCGAGTGGGTGCGGGGGTCGAGCTACCACCAGATCGACTACGCCTACGATCTGGCACAACTGGTCCGGCAGAGATCGTTGTCACCCGTCGTCGTCGTTGGTCATTCAATGGGCGGCACGCTTGCGGCACTTCTTGCCGGTCTCTACCCGGAAGTGGTGGCGCAGCTGGTGCTGATCGAAGGCGTCGGTCTGTGGCCGGACGGTTTCGATGAAACGACAGCCGCCGAGCGAATTCGTTCGTGGATCGACAACACGAGGTCGCTCTCAGGTCGTCTTCCCAAGCGCTACAAAACACTCGAACAAGCCTTCGAACGAATGCACCAGGCAAATTCTCACCTGAGCGCCGAACGAGCCCGGCACTTGACGGTTCACGGCAGCAATCAGAACGAAGACGGTACCTACAGCTGGAAATATGACAATTATACGCACGCATTTCCCGTCTATCGGATTCCGCCTGCGGATACCATAGAGACATGGCAGAGCATTGAATGTCCGACGCTTTGCATAAACGCTACGGCGGGCTTCGGACATCGGATAGGGCAAAACGATACGTTGCAGCACTTCCGCCATGGCCAGTTGATCGACATCGCCGATGCCGGTCACTGGACGCATCACGATCAGCTCGAAGCCGTGGTGGCAGCCGTGCGTGCCTTTCTATGAGATGCCCTTGCAGGGCCCTGTTCGTCAGCGCAAACTGAAACTGACTGGAAGGAGGAAGCATGCAGGGTGCGCCGCTGAGGCTTCGCTGCGAATATGTCGAAAACCCCCTGGGTGTCGATGAGACTCGACCCCGCTTGTCCTGGTGGGTCGACGATCCTCGGCCTGCGGAAATTCAGACCGCCTATCAGATCCTTGCCGCCAGTTGCCTGGAACTGCTCGCGCTGGACGAAGGTGACTTCTGGGATAGTGGCAGGGTCCAGAGTCAGCAGACCTACAACGTCGACTACCTTGGTAAACCGCTTATCTCCGGACGCCGCGTCTACTGGAAAGTTCGTACCTACGACAGCGACGGCATGCCGAGCCCGTGGAGTGAGGGTGCTTTTTTCGAGATGGGGCTGCTCGCGCGCGAAGACTGGCGAGCGCAATGGATCGGCGCGCCGCTGATCGGCAGCCGCGCCAGCGGCGTCCCCGTTCCGGTGTTGCGGCGCGAATTCGAGTTGACCAGCGCCGCAGTTTCCGCACGGCTACACATCTGCGCGCTCGGCTTCTACCGCGCGGAAATCAATGGCAAACGGGTTGGTGATGGCGAGCTCACGCCAAGCTGGACCGACTACGACCAGCGTGTCGAATATCAGACCTACGATGTCACCGATTACCTGCGATCCGGCAATAACGTGCTCGGTGTATTGCTGGCGGATGGCTGGTATGCCGGCAGAACCGGCCGCGGCGACCGGCAGCAGTACGGCCGCCAGCCTTTGTTGTGTGCCCAGCTCAACCTGACTCTGGCATCCGGCGCAACTCTGGTTTTTGCAACGGATGCACTGTGGCGGTGGCGCCCTTCCTGGATCATCGCGGCCGACCTGGTAAGCGGCGAAAGTGTCGACGGCAGACAGTTCGACGCGTCGTGGAGTACTCCGGAATGTACTGCGGAGAACTGGGCCGCGGTCACGCTCGCAGAGGTTGCCGCCGAACGCGTGGCAACTACTGCCCCGCTCATCAAATCGACCGCCGCTATTACGGCAACGCTCATCAGCGCAGCGCCGCGGTTCATCTACGAGTTGCCGAACCGACTTCTCGGGCGAATTCGGCTGCAGCTGCAGGTCTCAGAGGGTGCCCTCATTCGGGTGCGCTACGGGGACCGTTTGTCAGCCGAAGGCGAGCTGATCGCCCGTGGCGGTGAAGACGCCTACACCGCCCGGGGGGATGCTGCGGGTGAAGTGTTCGAACCTGCATTTTCTCTTCATGGCTTCCGCTACGTTGAAGTCAGTGGCGACATATTTCACGACGCCGCGGTCACAGTTTCCGCGGTGGCTCTGCAGCAGGCCGTGGCAGTGGCCGGAGAATTTGTCTGCGACCATGCGGCACTGAATTCGCTGCAGCTCAGGACGAAGGACCGGTTGCAACGCCTATGCTTCGGGATTCCACTGGCTGGTTTCAGCGCGGGTATGCGGGTGGGCGAGACCGGCGAGGCTTTCGTCAACCTCGCCACGACGATACTGAATTTTGACAGCGCTGCTTTCTACGGCAAATGGCTGCGAGATCTGGTTGACGCGCAACTGGCCGACGGCGGGCTGCCGGAGGTTGTGCCCGCGCTTCCCGGATTCGATGATCTCAGTCGTGATGCGGGAGCACCGCGCTCGGATGTTCTGGTGCAGACCGCCTGGCGCCTCTACCGCCACTATGGCGATCGGCGGGTACTCGAACGCTACTTCCCGGCGATCAAACGTTTTTTTGCCGGTTTGAAGGACCGCCATCCGAATTTCATCAGAAGCGATGACCTGCAGCAGAAGACGGCCGGTGTGGCGAACGACCTGCTGGCGACCGCCTGGTACTACCGCAGTACGCGGCTGGCGGCGCGGATTGCGGGAGTCCTGGGTAACTTGAACGACCTGGAAGAATTCGAAGGGCTGGCGGCCAGTATTCGCAGCGCGTTTCGGCGCCGCTTCGTCACTCCCGACGGCCGCGTCGTGAGCGATTCCCCCGCAGCCTATGTGCTCGTTTGTGCGTTCGGCCTGCTCGAAGCAACCGAATATCGTACGGCGGTAGCCGAACTTCTGCGCCGCGTTGAATCCGGTGTGTATCTCAAGCCGACGGTTGAGGTTCTCGATACGCTAACGCAACTCGGGCGCCTGGACCTTGCCTATCGGGTGTTGCTGCGGGAGGCCGAACACGGCGAAGTGAGCGCGCCCGGCGATCAGATCGTTGGTCAGGGAATCGGCGAGTGGCTCTTCACCGCGGCCGCTGGCATTGACCTCGACAGAGATCTGTCCGAGCAACACAATGCCTATCGACGAATGCGAATTCGACCGCGCCCGCCGCTGGGTATCGGATTCGCCGAAGGGCCGCCGCTGCGTGCCGTCGAGGCTTCCCTCGAAACGGTCAACGGCCGCTATGAAGTTGCCTGGCAGATTGATGATGACGGGTTTGAACTCAACGTGCGGGTGCCGTGCAACTGCACGGCGAAAATCATCATGCCGGATGATTCGGTGCACGACGTCGTCGCGGGTGAGCATGAATTTGTGATGCCGTTCAGTGAGGCAGGCGACGGCATCCCCATCTTGCGGGAAGTTTCACAGGGCGCATGAGGCGGCACATCACTTGAGAGGTCGCGGGTAGTCGCGGGTAAATGGGGCAGACACAGTGGACGGCATTCATGATCTCGGCGGTAAACAGGGCTTCGGACGCGTCGAGCGTGAAGCGAACGAGCCGGTCTTTCACGGTCGTTGGGAAGCTGCGATGTATACCATCGCGATGGTGTTGCGCCGGGCAGCGAAAGTTCAGAATACCGATCAGTTCCGTCATGCGGTCGAAAGAATCGATCCGGTTGCTTATCTGACGAACGGCTACTATGGACGTTGGTTGGGTGGCCTGGAGACCCTGCTGGTGGAGGGAGGCGTGATCAGTACCGAGGAACTGACCCGGCGGGCAGCGTCGCTCGGCGCCGATCCGGCGGCGGTGATCGCCGCCAGGCCAGATCCGACATTCGGGCCCATAGCTGCGGAATCCTCGCCCGGCGCGCAACGCACCTTGACGGATCCCGCCCGGTTCAACGTGGGGCAGGCCGTCACCACGCGCGGCGCACCGAGCAACGGTCATACCCGTTTACCGGCATATGCACGTGGTCATCGCGGCACGATCGTCTCACTGCACGGAGGTTGGTTGCTGCCTGATGCCAATGCGCACGGTCTGGGTGAGCGGCCGGAGCATCTCTACACCGTCGAATTTTCCGGCGAAGAACTGTGGGGTAGTGCAGCAGAGGTGGGATTGAAAATCTGCATTGACCTGTTTGAGTCATATCTTGAGGCTGCTGATGAGTGAGCCATCGCCACCATCGCAAGCAGCCATTCGGGCCGAAGCACTGGAATCCCTGCTGATCGAAAAGGGCTTGCTGACGGAAGAAGACATCGACAACACGGTCGCAACCTACAATGAGCGTATTGGACCGATGAACGGTGCGCGCATGGTTGCGAAAGCGTGGGTTGATGAGGCGTTCCGCCAGAAAATGCTTGCCGATGGCACCGCAGCTGTGCATGAATTTGGTTTCGAAGGCGGCGAAGTGCAAAAACTCGTCGTCGTCGAGAACACTTCCAACGTTCACAACATGGTGGTCTGCACGTTGTGTTCCTGTTACCCCTGGGCGGTGCTCGGATTGCCGCCGAAATGGTACAAGGATCCGGCGTATCGATCGCGCTCGGTCCGGGAACCACGCGCGGTGCTGGCTGAGTTCGGCGTAGAGCTTGCGCCCGAGATAGAAATACGGGTGTGGGACTCCAGCGCGGAAGTCCGCTACCTGGTGCTGCCCGAGCGTCCAGCGGGTCTTGAGAACGCGACGGAAGAAGAGCTTGCGCAGATCGTCACCCGGGATTCGATGATAGGTGTTGCGCGCCTGTGAGCCGCGAGGCCGACGAACTTGCAGGCGAACTCGCGCCGCCGATGGCGAACGGCGAAATCGTTTTCGACGAACCCTGGCAGGGACGCACGTTCGGGATGGCGCGGGCGATGGCAGATGCCGGCTATTTTACCTGGGATGAATTCCGCGCCCATCTTATCGACGCAATTGCCCGCTGGGAGCACGCTAACGCGCCGACTGGCGCCGCGGTGTATCAATACTACGAGCATTTTCAGGTCGCCCTGGAGGAACTGCTTGCCGCTAAAGATCTCGTCGGTCCCGCATCGCTGCACGAAAGAACTGAAACGCTTCTTGCGCGCCCGGTTGGTCACGATCACGAACACTCACAAGATCATGAACACTAACCGGTTAACGCGCTATCTGTTGCGAGATCTCGAACGGGCGGAGCGGGACGAGATGCTTGCAAGCAAAGTGTCGGCAATGCTGGCATTCGTGGATGGCAAAGGTTTTCCACGCCTGGTGCCGTGCTGGTTTTTCTGGGACGGCAGCGCGTTTTATGTGACGAGCTATGCGGATAAATTCCACGTTCGTTGTCTGCGGCGCAATCCACGTGCATCGATCGGCATTGAGATTGCGCATGCCACTGACGGCGCTGTGGGTAATCGCCAGGTCAAGGGTGTCGGTGAAGTGGTGATCAGTGAAGACGTCGAGGGTCACTGGGCTCGGCGGATCGCCGAGAAATACCTGGGTGATATAACGCACCTGGACGGTGGAACCTCACGCGTGGTCATCCGCTTGGAACCTCACCGCATTACCGCGCATGGTGGCGGTCTGAAAATCGGTTCAGGTTCTGGCGAAATCCCGGCCAACTCCCGCTAGTGCTCTTCAACACGCTGCCGAATGCGCGTGCGTGTCGATGTATTGCGCGAGTTCCGCCGCCGTCCCGCGGGTGATCACGCGTTCGAGTTTCCTGTCGAGCTGATAGTCGTACATTGGATCGTAGTACCAGCGCAGCAGCAGCTCGATCCACTTGCGATGCTCGCCATTGGCGAAGTCGGCGTCCAGGGCAGATTGCACGTCCTTGTAGCGGACGCCACCCAGGCGTTTACTGATCCGTTGCAGCGAAGCGCTGTAGCGGCTGTGCAGGGCTGCCTCGCTTTCGCCTGCCGCGAGTGGCTCAGAAACGTACTCCCGAGCGATGTTCTGCGCGCGCGCGGCAACGTCCAGTTCGAGAATCAACAGGGGCGAATCCTGCATGCAGGTGTGCCACGCTTGCGGTAGCGCAAGGCGGCCGATGGTCCGGCTTTCGTCTTCGAGCACAACCAGATGATCAAGGTGTTTGAGATAGGCGGCCGCCAGGGCGTTTTCGAAATCGACCGGCGTGGGTTGTGGCGAGAGTTGCGCACCGAATGCGGATCCACGGTGATTGGCGATGCCTTCAAGATCGATGCCGCAGGCGAATCGTTTGAGTAGTTGGGTTTTACCAGACCCGGTGCGCCCGCCGATGATCAGCCAGGGCTTTGCCCCGGGTGCCTCCTCCAGCACGCCGAGACACGTTTGCCGGAGCGCCTTGAAACCACCAGTGACGCGCGGCAGCGTCGTCCCCGCAGCCGCCAGCCATGATTGGGCGATCTCCGAACGCATACCACCACGCCAGCAGTACAGCCATGTGTCGGGATGCTGCTGCGCAAAATCCAGCCAGCCACGGATTCTCCTGCTGCGGGTTGCGCCGCTCACCAGTTCGTGACCCAGGGCAATTGCGGCGTGCTGGTCGGTGCGTTTGAAGGTAATGCCTACCCGTGATCGCTCCTCATCCGTGAGCAGCGGTAGATTTACCGCGTTGGGTAGCGCACCACGCGCAAACTCAGCGGGTGCGCGCAGGTCGATGAACGTCGTATCCTGCTTGAGCAGCTGCGCTAAAGGGTTGATCGCCGGCTCCGGTGAGAGGCAGTTTGCGGGCAGCTCAGGGGGCAACTTCGGTGATTGTCTGGCCGTCCCGAAAGGCCTTCAGGTGTAGCTGCAGGACGTCTTGAACCCCCTCGAACTCCTCCGCTGTGGCAGCGGCAAGTGCCTCTTCCTGAAGTTCTACCGCCCGGTCGAAATCACCGTTGGCGGCGCAGGCTGCAGCCCAGGTATCCAGATACTCGGGCCGCTGACGAGCGTCACTATCAACCTCCATCATCTCCTCCATGATGTTCAGAGCATAGCGCGCACGCTTGAGCCCAGCGAGATCGCTCACGGTGAGGGTCCAGGCCACTTCGTTGACGATGGCCGGATCGTCCGGTGAAACCCGCACGGCGTCTTTGAAGAAACCAACCGCCCGGCGGAAGCTCTGTCTGACGCCGACCCCTCGCGCATGCAGGTTGCCAAGCAGCAACATGGCTTCGGCGTCATCCTGCTGGCGGACGAGATTTTTCAACCACTCGATCGCCCGAGGATCCGAAGGCTGAGCGGCTTCCCGGTCGAGCAGGAATCGTGCATAGCTGCGTTGGGCGAACGGATTGTCCAGTTCAGAAGCCTGCACGTAATAGTCGCGGGCGGTTGTCAGATTCTTCTCGACGACCTCCCCTGCGTAGTGCAGGTGAGCGAGAAACATCGCCGAATCGCTGTGCGACATCTCGGCCGCCTGCTTCAGCAACGTCACCCCGGATGATTTGTTTTCTTCGCCGTAGTGGCCGTTCAAATACAGAACGCCCAGCGCGTACATGGCATCGGTAGAACCCAGCGCGACAGCGTGCAGATAGTTTTCCAGCACCTCCTCGAGCGCCGCTGCTTTGACTGCCTCGTCCGTACTGGCCCGGGCTTTCTCCCAGTAGATTCTGGCAAGCATGCTGTTGGCCAGCAGGTTGCCTTTGCGCGAGGCACCACGCAGCCAGTCGATGGCGTCATCATTGCGATTCTGCGAAGCCAGAAACGCACCGATAGCGGCTTGGGCCGCGGTGTCACCGCGTTTTGCGAGAAAACCGATGAGCGAGAATGGTGAGAATTCGGGACTCCCCGACGTTGCGAGCGGGCCGCCGGAAAAATCCTGCCGCATAGCCTGAAAGACTCCGCTGAGGTCGAAATTCAGGCTTTCAATCGGTTTGTTTGCGGGTTTGGCCTGAATCAAGACTGAGAACGGAATCTTCTCGGAGGTCTGGTAAATAGAGCCAACCGGACTCATCGCGAGGCTGACGGCGTACATCTGTGCTTCCGCGATTGTAACGGCGGGGTAAGGCAGGTCTCGTGAGCCGTCCCCGTGGGCTTGCATGTCAGCACGAATTCGGTCGAGCCACGCGAGATGTGGTGCCGCCGCCTCGATCGAATCGAGGTGCTGATAAAAACGACTCAGTGCATAGTGACCGGTGAGGCTGCCGTAGTAGGAATCGAGGATCGCCGTGCCGATAGCGCCAAGCTTCAGCGGTTCGTCGGCAACGAGCTGCATTGCCTGTTGTTCGAGGTCCGTCAGGCGTTCCAGCTGTTCGGACAGGTCCGCTCGCTGCAGAAAGGTCTCCCGCAAGTCGGCAACGCTGACCTGGTCCCCGTTGGAAATCTTGTCAGTAAGATCGCTGTATTGGAGTTCGTTTGTCGTAGTTTGGCAGCCCAGACAAACGGCAACGGCCAACGCGAGTATGGGTAGACGCATAGAGAAACTTATAGCACTTGTGTGAAGTCGGATGAAGGGTATGATTTCGAACCTCCTATATTACAGGCTCTTAGACATGGCTTGGGAGCAAAAACTCCATATACCCGAAGAAAATTCCGCGCTTCCCGGACGCGCCGATGAGATGGCCGTTCCGGAGCATCACTTCGTGAATGGCAACTCGCTGCAGCCGCCGTTTCCGCAGGGCATGGCGACGGCCGTTTTCGCCCTGGGCTGTTTCTGGGGTGCCGAGCGGAAATTCTGGGAGATGCCGGGTGTGTTCAGCAGTGCTGCCGGGTATGCCGGCGGTACGACGCCGAATCCGACCTATGAAGAGGTGTGTTCGGGCGCAACGGGCCACACCGAAGCGGTGCTGGTCGTTTACGACCCGCAGCAGGTGGAATATACGCAACTTCTCAAGACGTTCTGGGAGTCGCATGACCCCACTCAGGGCATGCGACAGGGTAACGATGTCGGTACGCAGTACCGCTCGGCCATCTTCACCCAGAATGACACACAACTCGCCCTCGCCCGGCAGTCGCTGGAAACTTATCAGCACGCGCTCAGCGGGACCGGCTATGGCGAGATTACGACCGAGATCGGCCCAGCGGATAAATTTTACTACGCCGAACATTATCACCAGCAGTATCTGGCAAAAGTACCCAATGGCTATTGCGGGCTGGGTGGGACGGGAGTTGGCTGCGATATCGCACCACTCGTGACGATCGACTGAGGGTTCATTTCAATGACGGAGACTCAGCGGACTCGCGTGCGGCGCAATGCTGCACGCGGACATTACGATATCGAACAAATCAGGGCGGTCCTCGACAGCAACCAGATCTGCCATGTGGCATTTATTGCAGCCGGGGAGCCTCGAATCATACCCACGCTCTACATGCGCCGGGACGACTACCTGTACCTCCACGGCAACCGGGAGGCGGCGTTGCTGCAGCACCTGGCCGCCGGTGGCTTTGTCTGTGTTTCCGTTATGACGCTCGATGGCGTGGTCGTGGCGCGAAGTGGATTTCATTGCTCGATGAATTACCGCTCCGCAATCGTGTTCGGGCACGGCGAAAAGATTCCGCCGGAAGATCACGAAGCAGTCCTCGAAGCTTTCGTCGCAACGCTCGTACCCGGTCACGAGACGGCCGTGCGGCGTGCCACGCCACAGGAGCTCGCTGCAACCGCTGTCGTGCGAATACCGATCAACGAAGCATCCGCCAAGATCCGCAGCGGGCCACCCATCGACGACAAGGACGACATCGACGCCAATGTCTGGGCGGGTGTCATCCCTTTCGCGCCACAAGTGCTCGCGCCGGAAGCTGCACCGGATCTCGCCGATACGGTGGCGTTGCCTGACTACATCCGGAACTATGGACCCGTGAGGTGACTGCGCCGCTCACCAGTCCCAGTGCAACTGCGGGCCGGGAAGCCGTGCGCGGTTGAGCGATGCGGATTGGCATTGGCATAGATTTCGGGACGACCAATTCGACGGCGGCGGTGTTCGACGGCGAAAAACTTGTCCTGGTTGCGCTGGAGTCGAACAATCCGATCATGCCATCTGCCACCTACATCGATCGCGATTTGCAGACGATGACAGGACAGAACGCAATTGATCGCTATATACATGACAACACTGGCCGAACGGTCGAACTCATTCCTGAGGTTGTCGGTGAAATCAGCCAGTTCGTCGAAGCCGGTGACTCCGAGCAGCCGGCGCCGATGGCGACCACGACCCAGAAAATTTATGGCGCGGCCATAGTAGACAGTGGTCTGCAGGGACGGCTGTTTCGGGGTACGAAGCGTCTGCTGGGGGATTCTCACGTGCGTCGGCTGATGGTATTCGACCATCCGTTTCGTCTGGTTGCGCTGATCACGCCGATTCTGCTGCATATTCGCAATCGCCTCACCGCCCAGATCGGGCCGGTCGACTACGGTCACATCGGACACCCGGTCAACTTCGAAGGTCGCGAAAAATTCCGTAATCAGACGGCACGTACCCGTCTGAGTGAGGCCTACAAACACGCGGGGATCAAAACACAGCATTTCTACCCCGAACCGATTGCAGCAGCGGTGAGTTATCTCGGGGCCAACCCGACGGTCGCGGGAGAGTTGTTGCTGACTCTGGATTTCGGCGGCGGCACGCTCGACTTCTGCATTCTGCGACGCCGTGCTGAGTACTTCGACGTGATGACGACGCACGGCATTGCTCTGGGAGGCGATCAGATCGATCAGCGGTTGTTCCGTGAGTTGCTGTTTCCGTTGCTCGGCAAAGATGAGCGCTGGCGACGGCGCGGCATGGATCGTGAAATTGAAACTCGATTTCCCTTCGAAGACTACGAAGAGCTGTTGGTCAACTGGGCCGTTTCCTACACGCTCAATCAAAACAAATACACGACGCCGGTCTTTGATTGCATCGATCAGGGAGGCGCTGCGGCGGTGAAATTTGCGCGACTGCGCGACTTCATCTCGCAGAATCTGAGCTATGTCGTCTTCCAGGTCATCAAGGACTTCAAAGCGCAATTATCGCTGCAGCCCGAGGCCGTACTGGATATTCCGGAGCTGGATGTCGAACTCCGGCTGACCCGGTCCGAATTCGAATCAACGATCGCCGATCTGTTGGTCAGGGTCGGAGCCGCGCTCGACGATACGCTGCAGCGGGTGAATCTTGCCGCCGCAGATATCGACATCGTGCTCTGCACGGGGGGCTCGAGTCTGATTCCCGCAGTACGCAGAATTCTCGATGAGCGGTTTCCGCATCAGGTGGTCGAACATGACCCGTTCACCAGCGTGGCCGCAGGCCTGGCGATCGCCAATTTCAACGGCTGGTAAAGGGGCGCCGTGCCGGCGCCTGCCGAACCGGCAGATGCCGTTTCGGCACTGGAGGGCGCTCTACGGGCGCCTGCGGTACCGCGTGTACGGTTCCGGCCCCTGCCGATTCAGCGTTCGGGTGGGGGCCGCCAGGCCGGATCGAGCATCGCGAAAAACGACTTCACCATCCGGTAGGTCAAACCCCAGACGAAATGTCCAGCCTCGAGGCGGTACCCGTTGAAGACGGTCGGTCGGCCCGCCATGAGCTTCGTTTCCCAGTCATGATTCGCGCCAGTTACCATGGCTCCCATCTCGGTCCAGACCACTTCGGCCACTTCGTGGTTGATGTTGAATTCCACGGCTCGCTCGAGCTTGAAGACGTGCGGCGCGATCAGCATGTTCAAGGGACGACCCCGCGGCATTGCGCGTTGTTGATCCAGCGGTCCCAGGTAAATTGCCGGTGTCAGGTCCAGACCGACCTCTTCCCAGGTTTCGCGCATGGCGGCCGTCTTCAGATCGGCGTCCTCTGCGTCAAGATGGCCACCGGGAAATGCCATGTGACCCGACCAGGGATCGCCGGTTCTTTCCGCCCGCTTGATGAACAGCATGTCGGGGCCGTTGACGCCTTCACGCAGAATGATCGCCACCGCGGCCTGGCGAGTATCCTGCCGTGGCTGGAACGTTTCCGGTTCGTGCTCTGCGAGGCGCTGCTCTATGAAACTCATCGGGTACACAACTGATATATCATACCTGCTTGTGTCTCCGCGTATGATAAGGACGGGCGTGTGAGTCTGGAGAGTGAATCGAATGGCTGTTTCGTTTGTGGACCGGCCAATCCCATTGGTCTCAATCTGCGCTTTCGGCTCGATGGTGAAATCTGCCGTTCGCAGTTTACGGCCGATTCCCGGCACATCGGCTATCGTGATGTCGTTCATGGCGGCATTGTTTTCAGCCTGCTGGATGATGTCATGGCGAACTGGCTCTGGTTGCAGGGAATACAGTGCTTCACGGCGAAAGCCGACGTTCGCTATCGCGCGCAGTTGCCGGTTGGCGTGCCGGTCCAGCTCGAAGGCAGGTGCCTGAAGCGCAAAGGTCGTCTTGCACTGATGCAAGGTAAGGTGTTGCGTGAGGATACGCAGGAGGTCGTCGCCGAAGCCAGTGGCAGTTTCATGACCATGCAATAAGAATGCGCAACGCAGCGCATAAAAATCGGTTAGCCAGTTCCTGTCCAGAAACTGGCGTAGTGGGCATGGATGCCCATCCATTTTCCGAAGGAAAATGCGGGTCTTATGCAGTAAGACGACCCAAGAAATTGCCAGGAAGGCAATTTTCAGATAAGAACTAGTCAGGGGAGATACCTATGGCGTATGTCACCGTTATCGTGATGCTGGCGCTCATCGAGTTCATGTACTTCGGCATACTCGTTGGTGGTGCTCGCGGACGCACCGGGATTGCCGCGCCCGCAATCAGCGGTAATCTGGAATTCGAGCGACCCTTCCGCGCCCACCAGAACACGCTCGAACAGCTGATCGTCTTCGTTCCAGCGATGTTTGCCACCGGCTACTACGTCAGCGATATCTTTGCGGTCATCGCCGGCGTCACTTTTCTCATCGGGCGCGCGATCTACTTCCGGACGTATAGCGCCGATGCGGAAAAACGTGGTCCCGGAATGATCATCACAATGGTCGCTAACGTGTCTTTAGTCCTGGGCGGACTTGTGGGCGCGCTTCTGATGGCGCTCTGACGATAACGCTTCGCCACGGTTCAGGCCGCCGGCTCAGACGGCTGGATAGTGGCGGCCTAGCCACTCGAGCATCAGCTCGTTGACCTCGGCGGGGCGCTCCTGCTGAATCCAGTGACCGCATGGCAGGCTCTGCATCTCGACGTTCGGCACGAACTGCTCGAGGTTTGCGGATTTCGGCACCATGTCATAGTCACCGTAGAGCATGAGAGCAGGCTGCTCGACAAGTTGCTCCACATCCGCTAGAAGCTGCCAGTTGCGGTCGAAGTTTCGATACCAGTTGATCCCGCCAGTGAAGCCTGAATGTTCGAAACTCTCGACGAAGACGGCGAGTTCTTCTTCGCTCATCAACAGTTCTCCCGGCATGTCTGTGGCAGCGGCGATGTTGATCATTGCCATTCCCTCGCCAAGTTCAACGGGTGCTGCCTGCCATTGATTGGTGCGGTACATGTTGCGCAGAAACTGCGGTGTGTTGGCGGCAAAGACGGCATCCGCAACGCCGGGCTGGCGATTGAAATGGACGATATAGAAATCTCCGCCGAGATGCTGTTCCCAGAAATCTACCCAGGGGCTCGAACCACGTTCCATGAACGGCACGCTCATGTTGATCAGACCGCGCACGCGGTTGGGATGCAGCATGGCGAGATTCCACACGATAATCGCGCCCCAGTCGTGGCCGACGAATACCGCGTCTTCGTAACCGAAATGGTCCAGCAGTCCGGTCAGATCCTGACACAGGTGGTTGATGTCGTAGTCCTCGACTGCGGCCGGTCTGGCGGAGTGGCCATAGCCGCGCTGGTTAGGCGCAATGACATGATAACCGGCTGCGGCAAGTGCTGCGATTTGATGGCGCCAGGAGAAAGCCAGTTCCGGCCAACCGTGACAGAAGATCAGGGGTTTGCCTTCGCCCAGGGTGAATACTTCGAGTTCCACGCCATTCGTCGTGATTCTCTGTGCCGGGGGAAATGATTCGTGATTACTCAATATAGTCGACCTGAGTTGATGGATGAATGTGACGGGACAGCTAGTTTACCCGCTATTGTCGTTCCGCTCAGTCGTACGCTCAATACAAACCTCGACGCCGTGTGCTTGAACCGCATCCTGTTACAGTGCTCTGCTGGGTGGCAATTGAATTCGTTTATTTACAAGGTGAGCAATGACTCAGATCACGGCGAACGGCATCAGCATCGAATACGACACTTTTGGCTCGGAGAAGCACGAACCCTTGCTGCTCGTCATGGGACTCGGCGCGCAGATGACACTCTGGCGGGCAGAGTTCTGTGGCCTTCTTGCCGATCGCGGACACTACGTTATCCGTTTTGATAATCGCGACTGCGGGTTATCGGAGAAATTCGCTCACCTTGGTGTGCCGGACGTGGCACAGCTGCGTATGCAATTGCTTGCAGGTGAACCTGCCGAGGCGCCTTACGATCTTGCCGACATGGCGGCCGATGCATTTGGTTTGCTGGATGCCCTTGATATCGAATCCGCGCATGTCTGCGGTGCTTCAATGGGCGGCATGATCGTGCAGTCGATGGCGCTGCGTGCACCGCACAGGGTTCGTTCGCTCACATCCATCATGTCGAGCACGGGTAATCCGGAGCTACCACCCAGTACGGAGGAGGCCATGGCCGCGCTCATGAGCCCGGCGGCGACGAACCGGGAAGAAGCCATCGAGCGAACTTTACGGGTGAGCGGGATTATCGGCAGCCCGGCTTATCGGCCGGTGGAGGCTGAGGCAGCCCTGCGGGCCGGGACTGCGTATGACCGCTGCTTTTATCCTGAAGGGGTGGCCCGGCAGATGGCAGCAGTTGTCGGGGGTGGTAATCGTAAACCCGCCCTCATGGAATTGACGTTGCCGGCGCTCGTCATTCATGGGGAGGCGGATCCGCTGGTGCCGGTTGCAGCAGCGCTGGATACCCAGGAGGCGCTTACAGGTTCTCGTTTACTGACCTTCGAGGGGATGGGGCATGATCTGCCCGAACCGCTGTGGGACGACATAGTCGCCGGTATCAGCGAGCTCACGCAGGCTCCCTAGAACCAAAAAAGCGCCGCGAGCGACTTTATAGTTGTGGTCGACTCTACAGATGGGGGTCGGAGTAACACAGGAGTCCGGATATGTATGATGACAACGATACGCACAGTCTGGTCGTTGGTTACCTTTTGTGGATATTCGGATTTCTCGGGGCCCATCGTTTCTATTTTGGTCGGCCGGTCAGTGGGACCATCTATTTCTTCACGCTGGGCTTGTTTTTTATTGGCTGGATCGTTGACCTGTTTTTGATGCCCTGGCTTGAAGCATCCGCCGATCGTCGTTACAACGAGGGAGAGACGAACTACACCATCGCCTGGTTGCTCCTGACCTTTCTCGGGTTATTCGGAATTCACCGATTCTATATGGGGAAGATCGGCACAGGGCTGATCTACCTCGTGACGCTCGGCTTGTGTGGCGTCGGTGTCATCTACGATTACTGGACACTGAACGAACAGATCAGCGCGCGAAACCTGGAGGTTGCGGTCTACGCGTGAGTTTCTATTCCAGCAGGTAGCTCAACCCTGCATGGCCTTCATGAACGTGCCGAGATCGAAATAGTCGCGCCATATTTTGATTTTGCCATCTACCAGTTCGAAAACCCCACAACACGGCAGATCGACGTCGCCATGGGAGGTCTTGGTTCTGTCCAGCCGCTCGGCGATCACGATGTCGCCTGCGGCGATGATGTTGAGAACATCCCACTGAGTCTCGGTCCAGGTTGCGAGAAAACCGGCAATGAACTGGCGGACGTTGTCCCGGCCCGTTACTGCTTGTGCCGGCATGTTGTAGTAAGTTCCGTCTTCGGTGAAATATTCTGCCAGCTTGTCAGCATCCAGTGTTGACCAGCAGTCAATGAATTCTTTGATGATCTCAGAGTTTTCAGCCATTGGGTTGGGTTCCTTGTCATTCAATTGGGATCTAATAAATCGATCAGCTCCGCTAACGCCAAAGCGTGTAGATCAGAAACGCTCCGAAAGCAAACCCGCCGACCAGCCAGATTCGGAAAGTGTTCGCTGGTAGCTGCCTGAAACGTTCGATCAGTGCGTCGATACGTTGTTGCCCGACGACTGTCAATAACGCAGCGGAGATCAACACCAGACCGCCGATCAGGTACACGACGAGCGGAAATCTGGAGGTGCCGGCGCTGTAAATCAGCGCGCCACCGAATAGCACTGGAATGGTTACGGCGGTGTAGATTCCGCCTGAACCCTGCAGCATCCGCTCGATAATGCTCATGAACGGTGCAGGCTGCGCGATGCCATACAGGCAGATGAGACACATCGCTCCGGTAAAGATTACGAGACTGGCCTGAATCAGCATGGTGATCTCCTCGCTGTTGCAACGTCAGCACTGCGTGCTGAGGGTGGCCACTCGTTACGGCGGCGGTTTCATTTCCAGTAACTCGAAGAGCTGTCCGGCCCGCGAAGTCGCGACAATGTACGTCATCGATTCGGTGACCTTGCCTTCTGCGTGCAGAGTGCCGCTTGGGATCACGAGCTTGTCACCGGCTTCGATGTCGATCGTCTCGCCGCTTTCGCCGTCGAGGATTGATGAACTGCCGCTGATCACGTAGCCGTTGATATCGACGTCGTGCCAGTGGATCGGCAGTGCAGGCGACGGCCCGGAAACATAGGTCGTTGGCCAGAAGCCTGTTTTCTTAAGGTCTTCCATCACCTCGGTGCGATCTTTGAAGAAGCCTTTGTGGATCTCGACAGGCATCAGTTGAGTACCGCTTCGGCTTGTTTTGGCAGCAGGTACCACAGGACGGCCGCCACCAGAAAGAGAGCGGGTACGTCACCGAGCAGGTTCGCCCGTTCGGTTGGATCAACAAGCGCCTGCACGGCCATGATCGCAGCATGTACGATGCTGGAGGCGATGGTGAACTGGATCAGGCTGCGATGCGCCAGAGGCTCTTTGGCAGCGCGGATGAGAAAAACGCCGAGGGTGGCGTAGACGCCCATGATCATCTGCTCGTATTCCGGTTGTCGCGGTTCCCAGCTCCAGCCGGATGGCCAGATCCACATCATCATCAGATAGATGCCACCGATGAAAATCGCGCCGAAAACATACAGCGAGATCTTCAGGTATTTCAGTTGTGTCACGTTGTCCATTGTCCCTCCCAGGCAATGACTGTTTTTTGCAGCGCTCCGCAAATGCTCAACCGTAGCGTTCGCTTTTTACCGCATAGTCGAATTCGTCGATGCGGATTGCTGCCCGCAGATCAGTGGTGGTCGCCGCCGTGTTGTCATCAAGCGGAATGCCGGTGGCGTCTGCCACCCGGGTGATGCCGTTGAATGCCGCGGCGACGCTCAGTGCATCCACAACCTGTTGTCTACCGATGGCCTCAGTGGCGTCTGCCAGGGAAATGGCGAGATTGCCCCAGTCTCCGCCGATCGCCTGCTCCGTCAGCAGACGCAGCCAGCGCGAGTGAGGAACCCCCGAATCCGCGTGGTCGCTCGTGACCGCACTGAGATCGTATGTCGTGTTGTCTCGTTCGCCGCTCGCCCGGAGCAGCATCGCATGAGAGGCGGTTCAGTAAAAACACTGGTTCAACGCGGACACTCGGGATGCGATAAATTCGGCCTGCGCCTGTGAGATAGCAAGGGGTATGTCGCGCAGTGCGTAATGCGGCCGGAACGTGCCGAAGAAGAGAGCGACCGCCCCTGGTACCAGCCCCATGGCGCGCGCAATGTTCGGTACTGCCGGCAGACCGGTGTCGGTAAGTTCCTGGGATGCGGCGGTGATCGGTACCCAGGCTCCTTCATCGACAGCATTTTCATCGATCTGGCCGTCCGGATCTCCCGGCTGCGCTGCAGGCAGCTCAGCCAGCGGTAGGCCGAGGCAGGCATGCAGAGTGTCGATGATGACCGAACTCGTCACGACGCTCACCGCTTCGACATATTCGCCCTGACTGATGCCGGCACCGATGATGCCGTCGTACCAGGATTTTGTCAGGCGGCCTGGGTCCGTCCGGATTCGATGGACTAACTCGACGACCGCCGGTTGCAGATCGGCAACGCTGTCGTGGTCGCCGTTCTCTGTAAAAGGCGACAGCGCCGCCTGCCGTCTGGTACACAGATCACAGCCGAGTGCATGGCGCGCTTCGGCGACCATCGCCACACGCTGTGAGCCGGTCCAGAAAGCGCCGGCTGCGCCGATGCAGCGCCAGGAATTTGCGTGGGCTGTGCGCAGATCGTCGCGCAGCGGTAAATCGTCCGGGTACACGTCTGCCTCGTACTTTCCAGTGAGTTCATTGAAGCAAATTGCGCAAGGGTGGGGTAGCTTTACTGTCCTGCCGGTGGCAGGCGGAAATTTGCGGGTACTATGCAGATTTAGAGAGCACGCATTAAACAGCATGTGTTAAAGACATCAGGCTTCCATCACTTCGATAGTTTTTATCAGTAAAAAGAGTATGGGAATTCTGGCCTGGACGCCGAACAGGCTCGATCTAGAATATGTCGTTGAACTGTGTAGGAAAGGCATCATACGACCAGTTATTGACGCCGAGTATGAACTTAGTGAGTTGCAAATCGCGCTCAACA
>SMVA01429765.1_pt1 | contig 44769 bp, 41 predicted proteins | sample 2456451 | NCBI WGS metagenome assembly SMVA01 (sample SAMN11095933, study PRJNA526329) | marine sediment metagenome | biome: Marine sediment; feature: Surficial sediment; material: Deep marine sediment; isolation source: Hadal surficial sediment | place: Pacific Ocean | collected 2014-05 | depth...
GGAATGATGACCTGGGCATTGGGCGATCCGTTTCGACCGGAGCGGCGCAAGACGCGCGTCGTTCGAGTGGGGCATGTCGAGATCGGGGGCGATAATCCGATCCGCGTCCAGTCGATGACCAACACCGACACGATGGATACGGACGCGACCGTCGAGCAAGTGACCGAACTCGCGGAGGCGGGGTGCGAGATCGTTCGCGTGACGGCGCCTTCGATTCGGGATGCCGAGAATCTGCGCGAAATCCGACGCCTCCTCACGCTGCGGAGGATCGATGTCCCGCTCGTCGCCGATATCCATTTCACGCCGAATGCCGCGTTGATCGCGGCCGACCTCATCGAAAAGGTCAGGATCAATCCCGGCAATTATGCGGACAAGAAGAAGTTCGAAATCCGCGAGTATGACGATTCGCAATACGAGGACGAAGTCGCGCGTGTGGCCGAGCGATTCCGTCCACTCGTCCTGCGTTGCAAGACCAACGGCGTCGCCCTACGGATCGGAACGAATCATGGGTCGCTCTCGGATCGGATCATGAATCGTTACGGCGATTCGGCGACCGGGATGGTTGAGAGCGCGTTGGAATTTCTCGATGTCTGCGAGGCCGAGGCCTTTTACGATGTCGTCTTTTCGATGAAGGCCTCGAATACCCAGGTCGCGATCGCCGCCTATCGCCTGTTGGCGGCGCGTCTTGAGGAGCGTGCGCCCGGCCAACCCTCCTATCCCTTCCACGTGGGTGTCACCGAAGCGGGTGACGCGGAGGATGGTCGGATCAAGAGCGCCATCGGGATTGGTTCTCTGCTCCGGGACGGCCTCGGCGATACGATTCGCGTCTCCCTGACGGAGGCGCCCGTTCGTGAGGTCCCGGTCGCGCGCGAGATCGCAAAAGCGGCGGGGATCACTGTCGCGCGGAGAGATTCGTCGGTTCCGGCGATCGAAGTTCGATCGCCACACGTCGTGGACCCCTTCGCCCACCTGCGCCGCGAAACCGATGGAATGGATTGGGCGGGTTTGCAGGTCGCCGGAGACGCCCCGGTGCGGGTGGAGCTCGAAGTCGACGATGTGCTTCGTGGACCCGTCGAGGCGGCAGCGAAGCTCGCGATGGAACTCTCGTCGCTGCGCGATGTTGAGTGCGAGTCCTTGCTCGTCTCCTGTCACGGATTGGATTCGCTGGCTCGCGTCGGCGAATTCCAGAGAGAGTTGAGTTCCCTCGGGCTCGATTTTCCGATCTCGCTTCGCATCGATCTGGCGGACGACGAGATCCTCTCCGGATTCTCGATCGATTCCGGCGTTCGGATCGGCCGCTGGGTGGCCACAATCGATGCCGAGAGCGACCCCGTCGGGATCAGTCGATTCGCCGAATCGGCCCGCAAGGCGCACGCTTCGATCGAATGGGAACTTCAGGGCGAGGATCATCAGATCCCCGAACTCGTGCGTCTCGTGCTCGCGAAATCGGGAGGCGACCACGCGAAAGACGCGAGTTGTTCGATGAGCCTAACGGCCAGCTCTTCATTGCATGCCGTTCGCGTGTTGGTGGCCGCATTGCGGGATGCGGATGCCGATCGAACGCCCATCGTGCTGCACCAGCGTGTCGAATTCGATTCTTCGAAGTCGTCGTCTGGGTTCGCCGAAGAGGACTTCCCCCTGCCCGCACTCGTCGAGGCGTCCGTTCGACTCGGCTCGCTGTTATGTGACGGGTTGGGTGACCTCGTTTCGATCCGCTCCGGAATCGGTGCCGCGCGCGCAATCGATCTGGCCTATCGCGTTTTGCAAGGCGCGCGCCAGCGCACGACGCGAACCGAGTACATCTCATGCCCGTCCTGTGGCCGGACACTCTTCGATCTCGAGGAGACCACAGCGAGGATCAAGGCGAAGACCGAACATCTTGCGGGCCTCAAGATCGCGGTGATGGGATGTATCGTGAATGGGCCGGGCGAGATGGCGGACGCTGATTTCGGGTACGTCGGCTCGGGCACGGGCCAGATCACGCTCTATGTGGGCAAGCAGGTCGTGGCGCGGGCCGTGCCCGAAGCGGAAGCGACGGATCGGCTCGTGGATTTGATTCGTGAGAACGGTCGATGGGTCGACGAGCCCGTCGACGACGCGGGGTCCGGCTCCTAGCTACAGCCAATCGCCCGGTGAGGCGACCGAGGGGAGTTGGCCGCTTTCCCGCATCGATTGGAGCTGCTCGACGAGTTCGATGCTGCGCGCGCCCTGGGTCGTCGCGTGATCCGGACCCACCAACCAGAGCGCGATCGTGACGAGAACGGCGGCGACCACCGCACCTTCGGCCGCGCCCAACGCGGCGCCTCCGAGGCGATCTGCCCAACCGAGCCCCGCGGCTTCGGCGCCGCGCCGGAGCAGTCGTGCCATCACTCCGAGGACGACGATCGTGGCGACGACGAGTAATACGCCGGCGATCCAGAGCGCGGTTCGGCCGGAGATCTCGCCGCCGGTGAGATCGGTCAGGCGAGCCGAGACCGGGTGGACCAGAAGGCGGGTCACGATCGTGGCGATTCCGATCGCCGCCAGCGACGAGCCCTCGCGGATCAGCCCGATCCAGATGCCGCGTAGAACAGTGATGAAGAGAACCGTCAATACGATCATGTCGATCAGGGGCAGATTGGCGTTGCTCATGGATTCGGTTCGCCGGGTCCGCCGCGGGGCGGCGGCGGCGAACCGTTCAAGAACTCGAGCTCGCGATTGAGTTCCTCGATATCGTCGCTGGGGATTTCGGGGCGCAAAGTGTCGTCGGCTCGATCGGGATCAGGCGCATGGTCGGCCGGGGCTAGACCTGCGACGCGGTCGAGACGGTTGGAGTCGGGCCGAGGCGTAGACTCGCTCGCACCGCGTACGAGTCGCAAATACATCAACGCTTCATCGCGACGGGCGTCCTTTTCGAGGACGGCTCCCCATTCCTCGATGGCCTCGGGCGTTCGTCCCATCGAATAATACGTCAGCCCGAGCTGGATCTGGCTGTCGAGCATCCCGGCATGGACGCGAAGGATGCGCCGAAATTCCTGCGCCGCCTGAAACGGAAGTCCAGCCTCGCGAAGGGTGATGCCGAGTCGATGCCGAATATCATGAAAGGTCGGGCAGCGATCCAACGCGCGTCGGTATGCTTCGATGGCGTCACGCTTCTCGCCCGCCTCGGCCAAGGCATCGCCGAGCGCCGCCTGTTGATTCGCGAGTTTTCCCCGGGTCGTCGGGTCGAGTCCGTCCGTGCTGGGCCGCGCGAGTTGGCACGCACGCTTCGCATATCCCTCGGATTGATCGAAGTCGCCGCGTTGTTCGAATAGACTGGCCAAGGCGAGCAGGGCCTCCGCGTAGGACGGGTTGATGCGAATCGCATGCCTCAGGTTTTCGATCGCGGCATCCGCGTCACCGCGTCGTTCGTTCAGAATTCCGATCTTGTAGAAGAGGTCGGCATACTCGAATCCGTACGCGATCAGCCGTCCGAAACTATCGAGCGCGACTCGATCGTCGCCCCGCTCGAAAGCCCGCTGTCCGCGCAAGAAAATCTCTCGCTCTCCCGCGATCGATCCCGTTCGCCTCTTCGACAGATCCGTTCGTGGCCGAGGGGCGGACCCTTCGCTCGTTCGCGGTTGTGCCGGAGTCTTTGGCGTTTGTGAGGATCGTTGAATGTCCAAGCCGAACCTTCCCCCAGGCCACCAAAAAGGACGCCTCGATCAATCCATGAAACCCGCCGGAGGATCGCATTTCAGCTGCGGCTCGTCGAGAGCGCGGGCCTGTCCTCCATTCCGGTGCCGTGTGCTATTCCGCCCGTGCGATGCGGGCGCGGGCGTGTTCTGCGGCGGCGGAGTCGGAATAGTTTTCGACAACGACGTGATAGAGACGCAGGGCCTCGTCGTCTCGGCGTAGATTTTCGAGGCATAGGCCCAGGCGGAAGAGGGCCCGGGCGTCGAGGCCGAGTCCGGGAAATTCGTCGATGACACGGCGATAGCGGACCGCCGCCGATTGCCAATGCGTTCGATCCAGATAGAAGTCCGCAATCTGGAGCATGTTGAGCGCCAGACGAGTTCGCAGCTGGACCATCATCTCCTCGCCCTCCCGCGTCTCCTCGGCGTAGGGGTGTTTGCGAATCAGTGTCTCGAGCGCTTCGGTGGCCAAATGGGTCGACGATTGATCTCGGTCGATCGACTGAATTTGGTTGAGGTGACATTGCGCCACCCGCAACAGCGTATAGGCCACTTGTTCGTGACCCGGATGGAGGTCTGCGAAGTCCTGATAGTAGGCGAGCGCTTCTTCGTAACGATGATCGTCGAAGTAGGCATCCGCGATCTTGAGCAGGGCCTTCTGTTCGTATTCGCTGTAGGGGTAGTTGTCGATGATGGACTGAAAGGTCTCAATGGCCCGGTCGTAACTGATCAGCGTGAACATCCACAGAATTCGACGGCCCTCCAGGGTTTTGAGGCCGTCGGCGTAGAGCTCGTCCGCGGGTTTGATTTCTTCGAAGGTGGGTACCTTTTCCGCACACCCCAGGGCCAGCGCGAGGACGAGCCCGATTCCCAGGCCAACGAGCCTCGAGCGAGCGATTCGATCGCCCCTGCCCGGCGCGTATCGCGCGAGAGATCGGTTTTGAGTCGATGTACGAGAAGAGTGGCGCAATGCTGATTTTCCCGGTCGCACGCTATCGGGGCTCCCCGGCACAGTCAATTTGAGGCTCCCCGCGCCTCCCGGGTTCCGGAAGAAAGCGGGTTCCCCATGAGGCTGCTAGTCTGCCGGGCCGCAATCGACGGATTGTCGTTTCAGAACGGAGAACCCAGTCATGGATAGAGATTCGGTAGAGCGTCTGCGCTTTGATCGTCGGCTTCAGCAACGACCGGATTGGCTCGAAAGCGCCGATCGGGAGGCATATCTCGCCGCGCTTCCCGATGTGTCCGAGAAGATGACGACCTGTGCCGAAGAGGAAGATGCTGCGGAAGCCACCTCGGCGGAAGAATCCGTCGCGGAAGCCGCCCCGCCAACGACAACACCGTCGCCGCAATCGACGTCGACGACACCGTCTACAACACCTCCGGCGACGCCCCCGGCAACTCCTTTGACAACACCTTTGACGACGCCTTCGACGGAGCCCGTACCGATCGCCGGAGATTTTTCCACACCCCGTCCCTTCGGTGATCGGGGTGGAGACCGCAGCGAGAACTGAGCGAGGCGAGCCCTCGACGGATCGATCCGGGAGGCCCGGGTGATCAAGGAAAAACTCGGCCATCGGATCGATGGTTGGATTCATACTCTCTTTCCCTTTCTCTTCTGGCGATCGATCAATCCGGATCTGGTGACCCTGGTGGGGACGCTGGTCGCGAGCTCCGCCGGACTCGCCTTCGCGCAGGGCGCGTTTGGACTCGCCGGCGGGCTGCTCTTCGTCGGGGGCTTCTTCGATCTCGTGGATGGCGTCATTGCGCGTCATTTCGAGACTTCGACGCGTTTCGGTGCCTTTCTCGATTCTACGCTCGATCGTGTCGTCGATATCCTGGTTCTGCTGGGGTTGCTCGTCTTTTACGTACGCGAAGAGGCCTGGCTGGGCGTGGGCCTGTGCGCCGTGATTCTCGTGGCCTCGGTTCTCACTTCCTATGTCAAGGCGCTCGCCGAACGCTTTGTCGACCGGATGCCGGGAGGCTTGCTCGAACGGGGCGAGCGCATCGGCCTGCTCGCTCTGGGGGCGATCCTTGGGTGGATCGAACCCGTGTTGTGGCTGTTGGCTGTGGGCACTGTCGTGACGGTCGGCCAGCGTTTCCTCTACGCTTACCGCGAGATGGAACGACTCGACGCGGAGGAGAGGGACTGATCCATGACGAAGGACGAAACGAGCGACCACGCGACGGGTTCGCGCGAGCAGGCCGGAAACCCCGATCAGATGGGTGAAATGCCGAAGGTCGATTTTTCGACATTCGTCCTCTCTCTGGGGACGGCGGCCCTCTACCAACTCGGCGTGATGTCCAATCCCGAAACCGGAGAGACCGCGGAACCGGATCCGCTGATCGCGCAACAGACCATCGATACGCTCGAAATGTTGCGCGACAAAACCCGCGGCAATCTGGAGCAGGAAGAGCGCAAATTGATCGACTCCCTGCTCTATGAATTGCGGATGCGATTCGTCGAGTTGGGTCGATGACAGAGGGTTCTACGGCGCCTGCAAAAACGCGAACGCTTCGCGCGCCGGCCAAGATCAATCTGGGTCTCCGCTTGATGGGCGTTCGAGACGATGGCTACCACACGCTCGAGAGTGTCTTTGCGCCGATCGAGATCTGGGATGAGCTCACGCTCCGGATCTCCCCGGGCGAACTGAGCATCGATCTTGTGATGGACTCCGCCGTGAGCGATGAACTGCCCGCCGCCCTCGCGGCGGTGAGTGCCGGACCGGAGAATCTGGTCGTGCGTGCGGCGGCCGCGTTCTGCAAAGAGACAGGCCTCGAGGCGCGCATCGGATTACGTCTTCGAAAGCGGATTCCGGTGGGTGCCGGCCTGGGTGGAGGCTCGAGCGATGCCGCGGCCGTGCTGCTGGGCCTCGCCTCCCTGTTCGAGGGGAAGCTGACGAATCGAACGCTTCACGCGATGGCGCTTTCCCTGGGTGCGGATGTGCCCTTCTTCTTGTCCCCCGGCCCGGCGCTGGTGACCGGAATCGGCGAGAAAATCGATCCCCTCTCCGGAATTCCGCCACTGGATCTGGTGGTGGTCAATCCGGGCATTTCTCTTTCGACCGCCGAGGTCTTCCGAGCGGCCGACGCGCTCGGCAGCACGTCAGACGGCGCGCTCGGAGGCGCGTTCGGAGGCACGTCGGGCGGCGCGTTGACGGAGCCGAATCCAGGCTCTACGATGCGGGCGATTTCGCAATTGTGTGGTGAAACCGGGGATTTCTCACCCGCCCTCGGGGAATTATTGGTCAATGATCTAGAGTCCGCGGCGAAGCGGCTTTGCCCGCCCGTCGGGCGGCTGTTGAACCGATTGACCCAGGTCGGAGCAATCGGGGTGAGCATGTCCGGGAGTGGATCGACCGTCTACGGTGTTTTTGCATCGAAGGGCCGGGCGCTTGAGGCTGCGGACGAGCTTCGGGACTCGGAGCCCGCCGAGAGTTGGATTCGGGTGACCCGGATCATCACGTCTGGCGAGTCGCGGTAGTCGCGGCATTTGCGGTAGTCGCGATAGGCACGACAGGCGGGCGGACAGGGTGACGATTTTTCTTGGGGCGTCGCCAAATGGTAAGGCAGCGGCCTTTGGAGCCGCCATCTGTAGGTTCGAATCCTACCGCCCCAGCCAGGCCAACGGCGCGTACGCGCAAATTGGCGCTCGTGATTTGCGAGCCGCATCTCGAGGCTCGAGGCTAAAGGTCTAGAGGTAGAGGCGGCATTTCAGGGGCCGGAGATGGACAAAGTACGTTCGAGTCGTTCGAGTTAATCTGGGAGACGGACATGAGCGGACACGCTCTTTTCCACGGGCGCGGCGCCGAAGCAGCCGACGAGAAAGGCGAAGGGGTGCACGATCTCAAGCTCTTCAGTGGGAATGCGAACCTGGCGCTGGCAGCCTCCGTGGTGGCCTACCTCGATATCGAGCTCGGCCGAGCCCACGTCGGGACGTTCAGCGACGGAGAATGTGCAATCGAAATCGGCGAGAACGTGCGCGGTCTCGACTGCTTCGTGCTGCAATCGACCTGTGCTCCGCAAAACACCCACCTGATGGAAATGCTGACCATGATCGACGCGCTCAAACGAGCGTCGGCGCGTCGCATCACGGCCGTGATCCCCTACTACGGCTATGCCCGACAAGATCGAAAGGTTCGCCCGCGCGTGCCGATCACAGCCAAGCTCGTGGCGGATCTGATTCACGTGGCCGGAGCCGACCGGGTTCTCTGCATGGATCTCCACTCCGGCCAGATCCAGGGATTCTTCAATATCCCGGTCGACAACCTCTATTCCACACCCCTGATGCTCGAGGCGATCGAGCGTCGTATCGGCAAGGATCTGACGGTCGTTTCGCCGGATGCCGGCGGTACCGAGCGAGCCCGCGCCTTCGCGAAGCGGCTCGGCGCCAAACTTGCGATCATCGACAAACGCCGCGAGGTCGCGAACGTCGCTGAGGTCATGAACATCATCGGTGACGTGAAGGGACAGACCTGCGTGATCGTCGACGACATGGTCGACACGGCCGGGACTCTCTGCGGCGCGGCACGGAGTCTGATGGAAGAGGGCGCGACGGCGGTGCACGCGGCGATTACGCATCCGGTGCTCTCCGGGCCTGCGCTGAAACGGATCGCCGAGGCACCGCTGACCCAGATCATCGTGACCGACACGATTCCCTTGCGACCGGAGGCCGTCGACATCGGAAAAATTCATGTGGTTTCGGTCGCAGCGCCGATCGGCGAGGCCATTCGGCGAATCAACAACGAGGAGAGCGTGAGCTCGCTCTTCTAGAATTCAGTTCAATCGCAAGACAGACCCGACGGGCCGGATAGGGCGTGGCCGTCGTGACCCGTCGAGGAGAAGATTCATGGGTGATGTGACATTCGCAGTCGAGGCGCGCAACGAACGCGGCAAGGGCTCCGCGCGCAGATTGCGCCAGCGGGGCATGGCGCCGGGTGTGGTCTATGGCGGGGGGCGAAGCGCCACCTCGATCGCCTTCGACGTCGCGGCTTTCGAGCGGCTGCTCGAGACGAGCCACGGCGGTGTGAACACGTTGATCGATCTGGCAGGCGACAGCGCGGTTGCCGGTCTGACCGTGATCGCGAAGGAACTCCAGCGTGAGCCGGTCCGCGGCCAGATCACGCACGTCGACTTCTTCGAGGTCGACCTGAAGGCCAAGATCGAGGTTGCGGTTCCGATTCATCTCGTCGGAAACGCAGCCGGCGTGGTGTTGGGCGGCGTCTTGGATCAGCAGCAACGCGAGGTCGTTTTGCTGTGTATGCCGGATGCGATCCCCGACGACATCGAAGTCGATGTGTCGGCGATGGAACTCGGCGATTCCCTGCATGTTCGCGATCTCCCTGTGCCGGAGGGTGTCGAGTTTCACACCGACGATTCGCTGACGGTGGCCACGGTGCTGATTCCGCGAGGCCTCAAGGAAGGCGAAGGGGCCGTCTCTGAAGGCGAGGACGAAGCGGCTGCGACCGAAGGCGGAGACGCCGCGGCCGACGAGAAAGCGGAAGACGGGGACAAGGACTAGAAGCCCGACGGGGAACGCCCGATCGGGCGGGGACGCGGCGCATGCAGCGTGTTCGCCAGCTCTGGGGTCGATTCCTCGGAGCCCGCTCGGCGGCGGTTCGTCCGCCGACCCGGCTCATTGTGGGACTCGGCAATCCTGGTCCGAAATACGCGCAGACGCGTCACAACATCGGTTTTCGCATCGTCGAGGCGCTCGCCCGCCGACACCACGGCGAGTGGCGTCGCGATCGAGGGCTGAACTCGAGAATCTCGCATGTCGAACTCGACGGGGAGCGGTGTGCGCTCGTCGAGCCTCAAACCTTCATGAATCATTCGGGCAGGGCCGTTCGAGCGGCCCTCGAACGCTGGCCACAGCTCGATCCCGCGACGGATCTGCTCGTCGTATACGACGATCTCGATCTCCCGCCGGGTCGAATTCGATTGCGCCCGAGTGGCGGTGCGGGCGGCCATCGGGGCATCCAAGACATTCTGCAAGAGCTCGATTCCCGACAGATCCCGCGCCTGCGCTTCGGCGTGGGCCACCCCGGCTCTTCGCGCGAAGTCCTCGATTGGGTGCTCTCCTCCTTTGATGTCGAGGAGGAATCGAGCTGTTTGCCCGACGCACTCGAGAGGGCCATTGGCGCAATCGAGCTGACGATTCGCGAGGGCCTGACACCCGCAATGGGACAATTCAATTCGATCACCTGATTGTCAGGTCAATATTCTCGATATTTGCCTGACAATAGGCCTTGATTCGATAGTGTCCGGCTGATAATTTGCTTTCATGTCCGCGAATCGTAAAGCCAGCGGAATCTGCATCGAACCCGACTCCTCGGAATCGGTCTACCAGCAGATCGCGACACAGCTCGGAAACGCAATCGCTCGAGGTGATTGGACGCCGGGCGAGCGCTTGCCGGCGATTCGTGCGCTGGCCGCCGAACTCGGTGTGCATCGAGACACGGTCGCGCTGGCCTACGCACAATTGGCCGAGGCCGGTTGGGTCGAAGCGCGGGTTGGGGCCGGGACCTTCGTGCGGTCCCTGGGCCACCTCCGTGTTGGAGAATCCATCGTCCGCGCGACACCCAACGGAGTCGCTTCGTCGTCCGCCGAGTCGTCCCCTCGTGAGCGCGAAATCGAATTGGTCCTCGCCCCCTCCGTCGAGCGGCTCATCGCGTTGGACAACACCCGGCCCCGCTATGCGACGGGTGACGACATGGTCGCGCTGCATCGACTGATTCCGGATCCCCGCTTCTACCCGGTCGGCGAATTTCGTGAATGCATGGACGCGGCCATTCGGGAGGAGGGCGCAGAATTGTTTTCCTACGCCTCGCCCGAAGGGGACCCCCGATTGCGACGCGTGATCGCGAAACGTTTCGAAGCCTTCGGCATCCATCGCGGCGCCGACGAACTCGTATTGTGTCACGGTGCCAGCCAGGGCATCACGCTGGCTCTGCGTCTCTTTACCGAGCCGGGCGATCAAGTGGCCGTCGAAGTGCCCACCTACGCGAACGTGTTGTCCGCGTTTGCCAGTCTTGGGCTGACTGCCGCGCACGTTCCGGTCGACGCGGACGGGCCGGATCCCGAGGCACTCGACCGCATCCTGGCGAAGCCCGAGGTCAAGGCGTTCTACACGATTCCAAGTTTTCACAATCCGTTGGGAACCACGATGCCGCTTGAGCGTCGTCAGCAGGTTCTCGAGATCGCAACGCGTCATGGTGTTCCGATCCTGGAGGACGGCTTCGAACTCGACCTGCGTTTCAAGGGCACCCAGATCCCGCCGCTCGCGGCCTTGGACAAATCGGATCTGGTGCTGCTGCTCCTTTCGTTTTCGAAGTCCCTCTTTCCCGGGGTGCGGGTGGGGTCGATCTCGGCCGGTGGGCGTGCCCTCGAAGGATTGGTCGCCTTGAAACATGCGACGGACCTTTCGGACTCGCTGCTACTCCAGGCGGGCTTGGCGCGATTCGTCGAGTCGGGCGCTTACGACCAGCATCTGGTGCGGATTCGCAAGCTGCTTCGCTCGCGCCACAAAGCGATGGCGGAAGCGCTCGAGACGTTCATGCCCCAGGGCACGACGTGGACGCGACCGGAGGGCGGCTACCAGCTCTGGGTCGAGTTGCCCCACGAAGTCGATACGCGTGATCTGCTGGCCGACGCGGCCCGCGCGGGCGTGCTCTTTTCGCCCGGCACGCTCTTCATGCCCGATGCTCGGCCCTCGCGCGCGATGCGACTGACCGTGGCTTGTGCGGATGAGGATGAGATCCGGCGCGGAGTCGAGGCGTTGGGTCTCGTCGCGAACGCGAGTCGGGCCGTGGCGCCCGGAACCGGACGGATCGCGGGGATGCATTTGTAGATCGATCACGTTCGGCTCGGGGACGAGTTCGAGGTCGTGATCGATGAGAAGACCGAATAGGACGAGGAGAATCCAGAATGTCAGGAAAGAACGCTGCGAACGGAGGCGACGCGGGTCGCCGGGGTGCGGAGGCCTTCGAGCTGAAGGTCGGACTCGCCGAGATGATGAAGAATGGCGTAATCATGGACGTGACGGATGCCGACCAGGCGAAGATTGCCGAGGACTCCGGGGCGTGTGCGGTGATGGCGCTCGAGCGGGTGCCGTCGGATATTCGTCGCGATGGTGGCGTGGCCCGGATGAGTTCGATCGAGATGATCGAACAGATCCAGAAGACCGTGTCGATTCCGGTGATGGCCAAAGTGCGCATCGGACATCTCCAGGAAGCGCGGGTGCTCGAGGCCATGGGCGTCGATTTCATCGATGAGAGTGAAGTGCTGACACCGGCGGATGACGAACATCACATCGCCAAGCACGACTATCGGGTGCCTTTCGTGTGTGGCGCGCGAAATCTTGGCGAGGCGCTTCGGCGGATCGCCGAAGGGGCGGCGATGATTCGAACCAAGGGCGAGGCCGGAAGCGGCAATATCGTCGAGGCGGTGCGCCATTTGCGCAGTGTGATCGGAGAAATGCGCGCGATCCAGGCGATGCCCCTGGAAGAGCTGATGGCGACGGCCAAGAAGTTGGGTGCGCCCTATGAACTCGTTCAATACGTCCACGAAAACGGCAAGCTGCCGGTTCCGAATTTTGCCGCGGGCGGAATCGCGACACCGCCCGATGCCGCGCTATGCCGCTCGCTCGGCGCGGAGGCGATCTTCGTGGGCTCGGGCATCTTCAAGAGCGCCGATCCTGCCGCGCGGGCGCGAGCGGTGGTGCACGCGAACGCGCATTGGCAAGATCCCGAGGAAGTCCTGAATGCGTGTCGCGGACTCGGCGCGGCGATGGATGGAATCGAAATGTCCACGCTCGACGAAAGCGAGCGGATGGCCAATCGAGGCTGGTAGAGCCGGATGGATCAAGCGCGAACGATCGTCGGGGTGCTCGGGATACAAGGCGATATCGAGAAGCATCTTCGCGCCCTCGAACGTCTCGGCGTTCGGGGGCGGCGCGTGCTTGCCGCGCGTGACCTCGAGGGTCTGGCGGGCTTGATTCTGCCGGGTGGCGAGAGTACGACGATTTCGAAAGGGCTCGTCCGCTTCGACCTGGTGAAGCCGATCCAGGAGTTCGCGGAGGCGGGCGGTGCGGTGTTGGGAACCTGCGCCGGCGCGATCATCATGTCGCGGACTTCACACAATCATCCGGTTCCGACGCTCGGGTTGATCGACATCGAATCCGAGCGAAACGCCTACGGCACCCAACTCGATTCGTTCGTGGCGCTCGTGGACGAGACGAAAACAGGGCCCGATACCGGCCACGACTCGGACGGCGCGGCTTCGGGCAGTTCGGGCGGAGAATGGGCCGGGTTGGAATGCGTCTTCATTCGTGCGCCGCGCCTGATCGATGTTGGACCGAGCGTCGAGGTTCTCGCCCGCGTCGACGGCGAGCCCGTACTCGTACGCGAAGGGCGACGTTGGGCTTGCACGTTTCATCCCGAACTGACCGAGGACCTGCGCGTTCATCGGGCTTTTCTCGCGGACTCCGTGGTGGCGGGGGCGACGGCCGTCGGCACTACGAATATTTCCTCGTCGTGAGCTGGCATTCCTGGCAGAAGCGATAGCCGGCGACATAGTCGCCTCCACAGAATTCGCAGTAGCTCTCGGCGGTCGGATCCAATTGAGCACGCGGAGCGCCAAGCGTTTCCGGCTCGAGCGCTCGCTGGGCCGCGACCGCGTGGAGCCATGCGATATCCCGATCGACATCCCCGAGGTTGGCGCGTGGGCGTCGGGCTCGACCGATTTCGGTTCGAATCAGATGCTCGAATTCTCGATCCGACAAGACGACGCTCGCGAGTTCCGCGATCTGTCGGTCCGCGCTGACGAGCCGAACGAGTTCGGCGCCCGCGCGCAGCATCGACGGTGGATAGAGCGCTGCGATCAAGAGCCGGTCGCTTCGATTCGGATCGTCCGGCAGCAAGTCGCGTTGCGCCCGGAAGAGCAATCCGATCGAGATCAGATGGAATCCGAGCGCGGGTCCGATCCCGATCAGCAGGCTGGCTTCGACGCCGATCGCAAAAGCGCCAATCGGGCCGAGTAGAAGGGTCCACAAGAGCTGGAGGCTGGCGAGCCAGCGAAGCGCACGGGTGCGTCGCAAGGCCGATTCAAGCACGCTACGGAGCGCCGCCACCTCGATCGGGGGTTCGTCCAATGAAGGGTCGGATCGACCGCTGAAGACGAAGGCGGCGGGCCACGGAGGCAGCAGCCGCCAGCCCCCGCCGCGAATCAGACGCGTGTGGCCCGCGTCGTCGACGCGTGGAAAGCGCCAGCGCCAGCCGAGCGTTTCATTTTTGTCGAGCTTGATTAAACACTGCGCAGTGTAGAGGGCCGCGAGGCTGAGATAGAACTCCAATGCTTTCGCTCAGGCTTTGGAGATCGGCTGATCCTCGGCTCGTTCGCCTCGGAAGAAGCGGCGAAAGACGCCCGCCACTCCGACGACGCCCGCCACCATGAGCTTCCAGAAACGCGCAAACAGGCCGCTCTTGACGAGCGCTGCCCCCGCACCGCCCACGACGAGGGCGGCGAGTCCGAACTCGGCCAATTTGTCGCTGCCGGGAAGATATTCGGCGTAGGTGCTGCCCTGATGAAAGTGGTAGTCGTTCAGCAGCCCCAGAAGTTCGGGATCGGCTTGGCGGAGTTCGTCGGGGGACGCGACGAGCGTGATGGTCATGACGCCACGACGCCCCAGCACCTTCACGATCCGGTTGATGTTCTTCGCCCCGCCGCTTTCGGCGGTGACCGCCCAGGTGAGGTTGTTGGTCTCTTCGTCGTAGCGGGGTGCGTCGTGCCAGCCGAGGATGTCCATCGTCGCCCAGCCGAGTCTCTCGCGCTCTTCGTTGGCGACCCGAGTGCCTTCGACGATCGATTCGAGCAGTGCATCCGCATCGAGATCCGAATCCTCGTCCGGGACATAGCCGATGTCGTCCCATTCGAAGATCACGAACCATTGCTCCTCGTCGGAGGCCGGCAGCACCGTGGCTTGCTCGGTCCCCGAGAGCGGGTTCTCGGTGAGTTCGAGGAGTCTCTCGGTTCCGGCCCGATCGAGGAAGACGAAATCCTCCGAGAGTTCGATCTCTGCCAGATTGTCTCCGATCTGGAAAATGGCCGGTCCGTGTTGAAAGTTCAGCGGTTGCGACTCGTCCGCCGTTTCCTGGGCCGACGCGATCGAAGCGCCGAGCCAGACGAGCATCGAAGCCGTCAGTACGAGAACCCGTGTCATCGGTAACATTCCCCCGAAGTGCTGATGATCAAAGCAGATTGCGACTGGGCTGATCGGCGAGCAAGCCGCCAAGTTGAGAGGCCCGAAGCGGACCGGGGTTATCCTACGACGCGATCGAGCGGGCGCTCTGAGAGGAGCGGATGGGCGGAACGGCTGATCCCCTAGGGGTAGCCATTCGATGCGCGTGCCTGGCCGATTCGATCGGGGGATCGGTTGCCGCGGGTCTTGCATCTGTGGTACCCCTAGCCCTTCGAAAACGGGGCGTTGCCCCAATCAACCACCAACCTCGGTGCTCTCGAGCCCGGCTCGCTGAATCCCACTGCGCGCCCATTGTTTCGGCTCAGTCCAGAGCGCCCGGATGCCTTCAAGCGAGAGGGTTCCGACCGGGAGGAAGCCAATGCGGGAATACGAAACGACGTTCATCGTCCAACCCGAAATTTCGGATGAGGGCGGCCGGACCATCTTGAGCAAGCTCGATGGCGTTCTGGAATCAGGCGGGGCCACCCGTCTGATGTGTGAGGATCACGGGAAGCGAAAGCTCGCCTACGAGGTCCGCAAATTCCACAAGGGCCACTACTACACGCTGATGTTCCTGGACAAGGGATCGGTCGTGCCGGATCTCGAACGCGCTCTGCGGCTCGAAGAATCGGTGTTGCGCTTTCTGACGATCCTCGCGAACGACGACGTCAGCGATATCGAAGCGCGAAAGAGCGAGGCGGCCGAAGCGGAAGCAGCGCAGACCCAACGTGCCGAAGAACGCGCGGTGCGCGAGGCGGAAGAGGCCGTTGCGCGTCGCGAGTCGGAAGAAGCCGAGCGTGAGGCGAGTCTCCGCGCGGCCGAAGAGGCCAAGGCCGCGGAAGCCAAGGCTGCGGAGGCCAAGGCTGCGGAAACTCCGGAAGGGGAGACTGCGGAGCCCTCCGACAACGACGCGAAGCCCGCTGAAACGCAGACGAAGGAGGCTGAAGCGACTTCTGAGCCGGCAGGCAAAGCGGATGAAGCGACTGCGGTCGAAGCCAAGGAGGAGAAGTCGTGAGCGAAGAATCGAGCGGCACGACGACGGAAGCACGCAAGCCTCCGAGTGGGCCCGCGGCGGGTGGCGATGCGCCGCCCCGCCCCCCGCGAAGTGGGCCGTCGGGTCCGGCGAGTGGCCCATCGGGTCCAGCATCGGGTCCAGCATCGGGTCCAGCATCGCGTCCAACGGGCGGTGGAGACCGAGGCGGATATGGCGGCCCGCCGGGCGATCGTGGATCGCGGCCGTCGCGTGGAGATCGTGACGATCGAGATCGGCCGCCGCGCGCGCCTTTGACGGTCAAGGGGCGTTTGCGGGCTGCGGCTCGCAAGAAGGCTCGCAAATCGGCCAAGAAGAAGGGCATGTTCCAGCGTCGGAAGGTTTGCCGCTTCTGCGCGGACAAGAACCTCACGATGTCCTACAAGGACGTGAAGACCCTGCGTCTCTTCATCACCGAAACCGGCAAGATGACGCCGCGACGTATTTCTGGAACGTGCGCCAAGCATCAGCGTCCGCTCGCACAAGAGATCAAGCGAGCCCGTCAGTTGGCGATGCTTCCCTACGCCCCCAGTCATTTCTGAGGAGTCCATCATGGCATTGGTTCAGGTCATCCTGAGTGAAGACGTTCATGCGCTGGGAGACGCGGGCGAGATCGTCAGCGTCAAGCCGGGCTATGCTCGCAACTACCTCGTACCCCAGGGCAAAGCCACGCTGGCGACGTCGGAGAGAATCCACCAGGTCCAGCATCAACAGCGCGTCATCTCCGAGAAACGAGCCAAAGAGCTGTCGGATCTCGAGAGCGTCAAGGCCAAGCTCGGCGGCATCCATCTCGAAATCGAGGCGCAGGCTGGCGAAGGGGGCAAGCTCTTCGGTTCGGTGACCGCCCAGAATCTGGCCGATCTGCTGGCGGAGAAGGGTCTCGAAGTGGATCGCAGAAAGATCGTGCTCAAGGAGGCGATCAAGACGATCGGCGAGCACAAGGTCGCCATCCGATTGCGAAGCGATGTCGTGGCGGAGTTCAAGGTGACCGTGAAGGCGGCGGAGTAGAACACGCTACGCTCGTCTGCTCTCGACTTGAAGACGGGTTTCTCGGCTTCGAGCAGGCATTTGGGGAGTGTGCGTGAGCGAGCACGAAGAGTTTGCGGGGCGGATTCCGCCGCATGACGTCGAAGCGGAGAAAGCCGTCCTATCCGCGATCCTGCTCGACAACGATGCGATTCATGCCGTGGTCACCGAAGTCCGGGAAGAGGATTTCTATCACCCCTCCCATCAGATTCTCTATCGCTCGATGGTGCGACTGCGTGACGAGAATCAGCCCGTCGATCTCACGACGTTGGCGGCCTATCTGAAGGGCGAAGGGCTTCTCGAAAGCATCGGCGGGGCCGTTACGCTCGTGGAGATCGCCGATTACGAGGCGACGCCCGCCAACATCATCCACTACGCAAAGATCGTGCGGGACCGCTCGGTCAAACGCAGCCTGATCGCGACCGCCAGCGAGATCGTCGCTCTCGGCTACGAGCAGGGCGAGCCGGCGGACACGCTTCTGGACGAGGCGGAGAGCCGGATCTTCGCGCTCTCGACCGAGAAGGCGACCACCAGTCTTTCGAGCATTGCCATCGAGATGCACGAAGCCGTCGACCACATCGACATGTTGATGAATCGCAGCGGCGAGTTGACGGGGTTGTCGACGGGCTACGAAAAGCTCGACGAGATGACAGGCGGGCTCCAACCCGGCGAGCTCTTCATTCTCGCGGCGCGGCCCTCGATGGGGAAAACGGCCCTCGCACTCAATGTCGCGCGCAACGCGGCGATCGATTCGAAGAGCAAGGTCGCGTTCTTTTCACTCGAGATGACGACCCGTTCGCTGGTGATGAGGTTGCTTTCCACCGAGGCGCAGGTCGACTTCGCGGCTTTTCGGAGCGGTTTGATTTCGACCGACGCGCACTCGCGTTTGATGGCCGCCGCGGGCCGGCTCTCGGACGCCAAGCTCTGGATCGACGATTCGGCTTCGGTTTCGATTCTCGAGATCCGCGCGAAATGTCGAAGGCTGAAGAGTCAGCATGGTCTCGATTTCGTGATCGTCGACTATTTGCAGCTGGCTCGCGGCGACCGGCATACGCAGAGTCGCGAACAAGAGATCTCGGAAATCAGCCGGGGCTTGAAGGGTCTCGCCAAGGAATTGGACATCCCGGTGTTGGCCTTGTCCCAGTTGAATCGGGGGCCGGAGTCGCGCAAGGAAGACAAGCGCCCGATGCTCGCGGATTTGCGGGAGTCCGGTGCGATCGAACAGGATGCGGACATCATCGGCTTCATCTATCGCGACATCGTCTACAACAAGGAAACGGAGTTCGAAAACCTCGCCGAGTTGATCCTGGCCAAGCAGCGCAATGGCCCGACGGGGATGATCAAACTCGAGTTCGAGGGTCGCTACGCACAGTTCCGAGACTGGCCGCTTTCGGACAATCCCTACGAGGGTGCGGACGGGGGGGGAGACTTCCAATCGAGCGGGCCACCGGCCTTCGACGCTGGATTTGGCGCGGACACCGATCCGGGATCGCTCTAATGCCCAGCCTGCGTCGACCCCGCGCCATTCGGCCCGGCGCGCGGATCGCGATTGTGGCCCCGGCCGGTCCCGTCGACCCGGACGCGCTCTCGTCCGGTCGCGCCGCACTCGAGCGGCTCGGTTTCGAGACGGTCACCCAGGATGACCTGCTCGATCGGGACGGCTATCTCGCGGGTTCGGACGCGCGTCGTGCCGCAGAACTGATGGCGTTCATTCGCGATCCCGAGATCGACGCGATTCTTTGTGCCCGTGGTGGCTACGGCTGTCAGCGTATTCTCGATTCACTCGATGCGATGGCCTTCCGAAAGGCCGCAAAACCGCTCGTCGGCTACAGCGACATTACGGCGTTGTTGTTGTGGCAACGCAAGCACGCGGGCCTATTGGGAATCCACGGTCCCATGCTCGAAACGAAGGACGGGCTCGAGGGCGAGACGGGTTCGGCGCTTATTCGCGCGCTTCAGGGGACGGGCCCCTTGCCGCGATTCGTCGGCGAGACGCGGGTCACCGGATGGGCCGAAGGTCGGATCGTGGGTGGTTCGCTGTCGGTTTGTGTGGCAAGCCTGGGCGCGTCTTGGGAGATCGACACGCGCAATAATATTCTGGTGCTCGAAGACGTGACGGAGCCGCCCTATCGCATCGACCGGATGCTCCAACAGCTTCGGGCGGCCGGAAAATTCGACCACGTCGCGGGGATCGCGCTCGGTGGTTTCACGGATTGTGAGGACGAGCGCTATCCGGAATGGACGGTCGAGCGACTCTTTGATGAGGTCTTCGGTTCGCTTGGCGTTCCGGTGGTTGCGGGCCTGCCCTTCGGACATGGCGGCGAGAATCGGCCCTGGCCCTTCGGCGGTCGAGCGGCCTTGGATGGGGCGCGTGGTGAGCTCGAGATATTGGAATCCGCCGTGACGACGCGGTAGGGTCGTTGCGGGAATCCGTGAGAGTCTTGAACGATCGCGAGATGGGGGACGGCGCAGGATGAAGCGGAGTCTGATCGAGCGGAAGCTCGGCAAGGTGGAGACGGCCCTCGACAAGGCCATCGAGCGACAGGAAATCCCCGGCGCCGTCGTGCTCGCGCGCATGCCGCGCGAGGGCGAAGTCCTCGAATACGCCTGGGTGCGGGGGCTCGCTGCTGCGAGGCCCGAACGACTCCCGATGCGGCGAGACACGATCTTTGACCTCGCGTCACTCACCAAGCCGCTCGCCACGACGACCGCAATCATGCTGCTCGTCGAGGAGGGGTCGATCTGCCTGGACGATCCCGTCATGAAATCGCTGCCGAGTTTTGGCGACCGGGGGAAAGAGGCCGTCACGATTCGACAGCTCCTATGCCATTGCGCGGGATTGAAACCCTGGCGAGGTTTCCACGAGCTGCTGATCCAAAAAGAACGCAAGACCGGCGAACGTCTGATCGGGACCCAAGAAGGGCGCGAGTGGATCCTGGATCGCGTGCTTCGTTCGTCACTCGTCCACGAGCCGGGTGAGGCGGCGGTTTACGGAGATCTCGACTTCATCGTCCTGGGTGCCCTCGTCGAGGCGGTGTCGCGACAACCCTTCGATGAATTCTGTGAGTCGCGAATCTTCACGCGCCTCGGACTCGCCGATACCCACTTCTTTCCGATTCCGGTCGATGGATCCCAGGCCGTCCCCGATTCGATTCGACGCCGAGTCGCCGCCACCGAGAATTGTCCCTGGCGCGAGCGCATTCTCTGGGGCGAAGTCCACGACCCGAATGCTTCGGCGATGGGGGGCGTCGCGGGTCATGCGGGGCTCTTCTCGACCGCGGACGACGTGATGAAATACGCTCAAACCATCCTGGATGCCTGGCACGGGCGAACGGATGTCCTACCGGCGGAGCGAATCCGCGAATTCTCGACGCGACAGGAAATGCCGGAGTCTTCGGATTGGGCCCTCGGTTGGGATACGCCGACGCCGGGCGCCTCGTCTTCGGGCCAATATTTTTCGTCGCATTCCATCGGCCATCTCGGCTTTACCGGCACTTCGCTTTGGATCGATCTCAAGCGTGAGCTGATCGTGGTCATGCTGACGAACCGTCTACATCAGGTTACGAAGCGAAGTCGATTCGTGTTGCGTCCGAAGGTCCACGACGCGATCGTCGAGGGTCTGACGGCCGAATGAGCGTCTCCGTGGACGACGCGAGGCTTCCAGAGCATCTCTCCCACGTTCATTTCATCGCCATCGGCGGGACCGGCATGGGCTCCCTGGCCGGATTGCTGAAGGCACGCGGCATTCGCGTGACGGGTTCCGACAAGAAGCTCTATCCGCCGATGAGTACCGCGTTGGCCGGTTGGGAAATCGAAGTCGTGGAGGGTTTCTCGCCGAACCACGTTCTCGATCCTCTGCCGGATCTCGTCGTGATCGGAAACGCGGTGCACCCGGACAATCCGGAAGCGATCGCGGCGATCGAATCCGGCGTGCCCTACCGCTCGTTCTCCGACGCGCTCTACGAACTCGCCATCGCGAAACACCACTGCATCACGGTGAGCGGAACACACGGCAAGACAACGACGACCAATCTCATCGCACAGATCCTGTGGGCGACCGGTCGAGATCCTTCCCTGCTCGTCGGAGGAATTTCCCGCGACTTCGAGGGCTCCTTTCGAGAGGGCGGCGGAGCCCATTTCGTCGTCGAGGGGGACGAATACGACACCGCGTTCTTCGACAAGACTCCGAAATTTCTCCACTACCATCCGGATACCTTGATCCTGACCTCGGTCGAGTTCGATCACGCGGATATCTACCGGGATCTCGATCATGTGAAGACGGCCTTTCGTGCGCTTGTGAATTCGATGCCGAGCGGCGGGCGAATCGTGGCCGCGGTGGGATATCCGGGCGTGCGGGACGTACTCGAAGGTGCGCCATGCGAAGTGCGGGGCTATGCGGTGGAGCGAGCCGGGCGCAGTGGCGGTCCGAACCCGAGCGAGCCGCCCGAGGGCGCGAGTTGGTGGGCCCATCGGCTTCGCCCCGAATCGGCGGGGCTCCGATTTCAATTGGAAGATCGCAAACAGGATCGTTCCTTCGAGGTATTGAGCCCGCTCTACGGCACGCATAACGTCGAAAACGTCGTGGCCGTGTTGGCTGCGCTCGATTCTCTAGGCGTGCCCGTCCCGGAGGCGATCGAGGCGCTTCGTGCCCATCGGGGTGTGAAACGGCGGCAAGAGGTCCGAGGCGTGGCGGCTGGCGTCACGGTGATCGACGATTTCGCTCATCATCCCACCGCGGTGGCCGGTACGATTGAGGCGGTTTCGCAGAGGTACGCCGGCTGTCGAGTCGTCGCGTTGCTCGAGCCGCGGACGAATACGAGTCGGCGCGCGTTGTTCCAGGACGATTATGTCCAGGCGCTCGCGCATGCCGACAGGATCGCGATCGCAGAAGTCGGCGATGATCCCATCTACAGCATGACGGGAGAGGTCACCGAATGTCTTTCCGCGTCGGCTGTGGCGTCCGCTCTGTGTGATCTCGGCCGGGAGGCGATGGCCTTCGAGGGAATCGACGAGATCGTGGCTTGGGTCGTTGCCGGGCGTCGCGAAGGGGACGTGGTCCTCGTCATGAGCAACGGGGCGTTTGGCGGGATCTGGGAGAAGCTTTTGGAGGCGCTTCGAGCCTCGGAATCCCGATGAAACCGATGAACCCAATGAAGTCGCCGATCAAGGCGAGCGCGATCACCGGGAAACGTTAGTCCAGCCAGAGTTCCGCGGCTCGATCCGGGTCGAGAGGAATCGACGTGATCTTCTGGATTCTTCGGCTGGTGATTTCGGCAATCACCAAGTAGTCGGCCTCGAGCACCCGTTCGCCGAGGTTGGCGAACGCGCGACAAATCATCGAGGCTCGTTTGTTGCTGACCATGACATCTTCGACCTCGGTTCGCACGCCGGCGATTCCGAAGTCGCCAATCTTCGCGAGAAATTCGAGGACGTTGTCCGCGCCCTTGATCTCGCCCTGCCAAGGACTCTTGCCCTTGACGTGCCACACGATGTCCGGCGCCCACAGCGCACGCAGCGTCTGTCGGTCGCCATCATTCGCAGCCTGAATACAATGGTAGACGAGAAGCGAGTTTGGATGCTCGATCATCACGTTCTCCACACGGGCGAGGCGTTGTTAAATCATAACAAGAAAACGACTTTTTGTGTCGCGGAATTCACGAATTCAATAGACTCGTGAAATGAAAGCCAGTCCAATGACAGTAGGCGGCCTCGAAACGATCCTCGAAGAGCTCGACGAGCGCTACGAATTCGATGCGAACGGTCGCCTAACCCATTTGAGGGGCGAAGGGATCTTGCCCCGCTTTGTGCTAGGCCGAGCGGCTGAAGGCTGTGTCTGGCGGTTTCGCGCGGATCTCGCGGCCGAAGAGGTGAATGCCTTGTCGCGTCTCGCCGCAAGAGAGCCGGGATTTCCCATCGGTGGGAAATCGCCAGTCCCTCCGCCCGAGCGACTCGTCATGATCGAGCGCTTGCTGACAAGCGAGGGTGTCGTAGCGGAAGCCCTCCGCGAAGTGCTGACCCGGGGTGGCGTCGAGGTCGCGGAGCTTTGGACGATCGACTAGCCAGGCTTCTAGTCGACCGGGACCCCTGCGCGTGTCCAACCGAAGGCTTCGACCATGGCATGGTAGAGATAGTTTTGCTCCTGGACGCCGTGAAAGAGACCTGCGCGCGGGCCGCCCGCATAGATCGGCACGTCTTCTCCCGCGTGGGTCTCCGAGCGCATCGGGACCGTGGCTTCCTGGATGAATAGTGGACTTTCGGTGTCGACATCGGTCAGGTCAGGACGCTGTCCGCCGGTCGCGTAGCCCGGGCCATTCGCGTAGGAGAGTGTCGCATAGGGTTTTCCGTTCGCGTCGCGGGCCATTTCCTCCTCGCCCTCGTGGGTCCTGCTCAGACTCACGGTCTTGCCGAGGATCGGGTTGCCACGTTTCGGGTACCCCGAGATCACCAGGGTATGACTGTGGTCGGCGGTGACGACGATCAAGGTTTCCTCTCGGTCGGTCTTTTCGAGTGCGACGCGAACCGCATCCGACATCGCGATCGTATCGGTCAATGCGCGATAGGCGTTGCCCGCGTGATGGGCGTGATCGATGCGCCCCGCTTCGACCATCAGGAAAAATCCGTCAGGATCCTTCGAGAGAATGTCGATTGCGATTTCCGTCATTTCCGCCAGGGACGGCTCGCCCGCCGCGTCGCTTGCGCGATCGGTCTCGAAATTCATGTGCCCGGGCTCGAAGAGGCCGAGGAGATGTCGACTCTCGCTGCGGTCGAGCGAGAGCAGCTGTTCTCGATTCCAGACGTAGCGGGATCCCTCGCGCGCCTCCGTCCAGAGCTTCGTGAGATCCCGGCCATCCAGCCGCTTGCCCTCGACTTCCGGATTTTCGACGTCCGGCGTGCCTGCGGGCGTGAAATGCTTGCGGCCGCCACCCAATGCGACTTCCAATCCGTCGCCGAAGGAGAATTCGATGAGCTGGCGCGCGATATCGGGGAAGTCCGCCTCGCGGGCTTTCGTCGTCAGATTGGAATCATCCTGCCAGGACCGGATGGGCACATGCGCATAGCATCCCGCTGGCGTCGCGTGGGTGATGGACGCCGTCGAGACGATTCCGGTGGCGAGGCCGCGTTTCTCCGCTTCCTCGAGGATCGTGACCACTCTCGAAGCGTCGACGCTGGTCTCATCGCCACGTCGGATGCGTTCGTCGACACCGAGCACGCCGGTCTTCGTCTTCACACCGGAGACGATCGCCGTGATCGTCGCCGCCGAATCGGAAACCTGGGCATCCGTGCTGTAGGTCTTGGAGAGCGCAACGTGCGGCAGGCTCTCGAAGGCGAGTCGATTTTCCTCGCCCGGCTCTCCGCGTCGCTGGCCTTCGAGGATGCGGGCGGCCGTCACAGTCGAAATGCCCATTCCGTCGCCGATGAAGAGGATCACGTTCTTCGCGGGGCGCTCTCCCGATACGAATCGGCTGGCGGCGGCCACGCTCGCCCGGCCGCTGGCGAACCAGTCGTTCTTTTCGCGAGGATCGATCTGCGAACTCGGCGCCACCTCGATTTCTGCGCCCGACTGGACCGCCGGAAATCCGACACAGGCCGAACAGAAAACGAAGATTGTCGAGAGCCAGGACAGGGCGCGGCGGGTCACACAGTCTCCTAGACGTCGAGGCCGACGGAGCGCATCAAGGCCAAGGCGTTGCTCTTTTCGACGATGCCCTGTCGTAGGGTGTAGTCGAAATACATTGCGCCGGCCTCGAGATGGTCTTCGAAATGAACATTGTCGAGTCGGCCGTCGCTGTCGGCGACGATCTCGGTCAGTGCGAGGTCGTGGGTCGTGACGATCCCGAGCGCGCCATGCTCGATCAGGCCTTCGATCACGGCCTGGGCACCGATCCTGCGATCATGCGAATTCGTTCCGTGCAGAATCTCGTCCAACAAGAAGAGCGCCGGGGGCGATCCCCTCGAAATTTCAACGACCTGCCGCAGCCGCGTGATCTCCGCCATGAAATGCGATTGGCCCTCCTGGAGCGAGTCGACGATGCGAATCGATGCGGCGAGGCGCAAGGGAGAGATCCGCAAGTGTTTGGCGCGAACGGGTGCCCCCGCCAAGGCGAGGATCGTATTGCAGCCGACCGTGCGAAGCATGGTACTCTTGCCGGACATATTCGATCCACTCATGATGAGTGCCTGGGGTCGGACGCCGAGCCGTAGATCGTTGCGCACGCAGCGATCGATCGAGAGCAGGGGGTGGCCCAAGGCCTCGCCATCGAAGAGGACCTCGGATTCGACGATCTCCGGAAAGGGGTCCTCCGGGTTTTCGTAGGCGAAGTTCGAGAGCGCACAGAGCGCCTCGATCTCCCCGGCCACCTCCACCCAGACGGTCAATCGAGGTCCGCATCGAGCCCGCCAATTTTCGAGCGCGAGCGCGACATGGGTGCCCCACATCAGCAGGGCCGCAATCGGCGCAAAGAATTGGTTGGCGCGCATATCGCGCCGGTCGACCAGGCGATGCAGGGCTTCGAGTTCACCCGATGGGGGTCGACCCGTCTTTTCGAGCTCGCCGCTCAATTCGACGAGTCGCGGCGCCGAGAAACGCTCAGACTCGATGCATTCGAGCAGCGAAGCGGTTCTCGCAAGGGATTGAACCGGCGTTTCTGCTGCCGCCAGGATGGGGCGGATGCGGGAACGCAGGGCGAGGGCGAACGCGGATTGGAGCGCCAGTGCGCCCAAGACGGGCGCGGGCCCGGAACTCGTAAAGATCCAGAGCGCGATGCAGAAGATGGACAGGGTCGAAGCGCCGATGGCTAGGAAGAAGATCGCACGGGGCAGGAGGGCGGCGGGTGCCGAGGCCCAGGCCTCGAGCGCTTCCTGTTGGACGGTCGAGCTCGACTCGTCCCCGGCCAACGCCATCCTCAGCCGGAGATCGACGCGTGGGCGAAGCTCGTCGACGGCGGCCTGGCGACATCGGATGGTGGACGCGTCGGCGGGTTCTCGAAGCCACGTCGCGAGGCGATCGTTTCCGGGCGCCGTGCGGGTCGTCGCGAGCAGTTCGAAGAGCGAACCTTTTCCGAAGACGTCGAGATCCTCGGCGTAGGGGTGGCCCGGATCGCGGTAGCGATCGCCCGCATCCCCCTGGCCGGCCCAGCGATTCTCCAGCCGGGCGATGCCTTCCGCAAAAAAACGCCGTACGCGGGAGGCCCTTTCCTCTCGGCGGAGGATTCGGTCGTGCGCGATGACCAGCGCTACGAAAATGAGTGTCGGGAGGAGGATCCAACCCGTTTCGAGGCTGTGGGTTCCGAAGACCAGCCAAGCGACGATGACGATCGACGCGAAGCAGACGAGCCGTGCGTTGGAGGCCAGTCGAGATCGTTGGGACCAGATCGTTTCGTCTTCCGAAGCCGACTCGAGGCCTTTGGCGTAGGTCTCTGCCGGGGTGTCGATGGCGTCGATCGCGTCGAGGGAGTCGTTGGTTTCGCCGACAGGCTTCGCGTCTTCGGAGGGCTGGACCCTTTGGACTCCGCTCACCCGAACGCCAGAATCCGTGCGCCGTTGTGGAGCGTGTGCGCATTCTCGATTGCCCGCCGCAGATAGCTTCGCGCCAGATCGATCGATTCACGCAGCGACTGACCCTTGGCCAGGCCGGCCGCAATCGCGGCGGAAAGCGCACAACCCGTGCCGTGCACCGGCGGGCCGGGCAGCCGTTTGCCGGGCAGCCATTCGCTGATGATTTCTCCGCTCTTCGGATCGCCCAAGCGCAGTACCAGAAGATCGTCGGGATCCCCGTCCAGATGCCCCCCCTTGAGCAGCACGCCCTCGAGTTCCAGATCGCTCAAGAGCTGGCGTGCAGCGGCCTCGCCGTCGCTTCGACGGGGGAGTGTCGCGTCGACCAGGATCTCGGCTTCGGGCCAGTTCGGCGTGATCAGACATCGGCCATGCATCAGGTTTCGCAAGGCCGGATAGGCGCGCTTTTCGAGCAGCAGGGTTCCGTCGCTGGCCGCCAACACCGGATCGATGACGACGCGCGTCTGCTCGATCGGGGCCAGCGCGAGCAGGACGTTGCGGACACTGTCATCGCTGGCGAGCATGCCGATCTTGATGGCCCGAGGCCGGATCGCGTCGAGCGTGGTGCGGAGTTGATCGAGCAGGATCGAGGGAAACACGGGTAGGACGCGCGCCACGGAGAGACCGTTCTGGATTGTCAGGGCGGTTGGGACGGCCGCGCCGTGAACGCCGAATGAGCGAAAGACCTGGAGGTCGGCTTGGAGTCCCGCGCCCCCTGTTGGATCGGAGCCGGCGATCGAAAGTACGCTTTGCATGCCAACCGATGGTAAGTTCCCGCCCCGGAGAGCGCATCCCGTGAAACGATTCGAACGTCTGATTGGCTGGGTTCTTTTGCTCCTGGCGACGGGTGCTGGCGAACTTCGGCCGGCCCCGAGTCGCGAGTCCGGGGCGGAGCTTCCGACGGTCGTCCTGATCTCGTTGGATGGGACCCGTCCCGCCGATCTCCGCGAGGCCTGGCTTCCGAGCCTGGTCGAATTGGGCCACCAAGGCGCACGAGCGGAGGCGCTGGTTCCGGTCGATCCGACCAATACGTTTCCGAGCCATGTGAGCCTGGTGACCGGGGTTTGGCCCGAGGAACATCGTCTCGTGAACAATCTTTTCATCGATCCGATTCGCGGACGTTTTTCGCGGGACGAGCCCCATACCTGGATCGAATCCGAGACGATTTGGTCGATCGCGGAACGGAGGGGCATCCCGACCGCCTCATTTCATTGGGTCGGCTCGGAAGGGCCCTGGACGGGTGGGCCCGGTCCGCGGGAGTCGCGAAAATTTTCCTCGCGCACGCTTGAAAAGACCAAGGTCGATCAGATCCTGGAATGGCTCGCGATCGATGACCCCGATGTGCGTCCGAGACTGATCACGTCCTGGTTTCATGGGGCCGATCACGCGGCGCATGTTTCGGGGCCCGGGTCCGACGCGGTCGGCGAGTCGCTCGCGCCCCAGAACGTACAGATCGCACGACTCATCGCCGAGATCGAGAAGCGCGGCCTCTTCGACTCGACAACGCTCATCTTCGTCTCCGATCACGGGATGGCGTGGGCGCCGAAGCGTGTGAACCTTGCGAGTCGGCTGCGGCACGCGGGGCTCGAACTCTCCCTGCTCGGTATCGGTGGCTTCGCCACCGGTGTCTTTGACGAAGGAGCCAAGTCGCAGGCCAAGGTCGCCGAGGCGGTCGAGATCGCGCGCAAGGCCGGATTGCAGGCCTGGTCGCGCCGGGATGCGCCCGCCGATTGGCATGTTCGCGATTCACGCTTTGGGGATTTCGTCGTCCGCGCTCCGATAGGCACGGCGATCGTTGGGCCGGGCACACGGATCGATGGGTTTCACGGCTACGATTCGAAAGAGCCGGCGATGGCGGGGATTTTCGTGGCGCGGGGGCGCGGCGTTCGGCCGGGAACGCGGCTCGGTCGGGTGTCGAGTCTTTCGATCGCGCCGACGGTTCTTGGTCTACTCGGACTTCCGGTGCCCCGCCAGATGAAGGCGCCACCGCTCGCGGAGCTGCTCGTTGGGATTGGAGATTAGATTGTTCGAGAGCGTGTTTCGCGCGGCGGCGAGAGTGGCTGCAGGTGTCTTGGCATCGGGCCTCGTCCTGATGTCGTTTTCGCTCGTCGCAATAGCGGAAGATCCGCCGCCGCCCGCCCCACTGAAATCGGAATTGGCGACCTGGTACGTCTCCGCGGTCGTGTCGGGTCGATCCGGATTCCGCGTGACACATTATTGGTCGAAGGGCTCGAGCCTGCGGGCCCAGACGATGGTGGGGATTCATCCGATTACAACGATCGTTCACGGAGATCGCTATTGGGTTTACGACACGCTCTTGAATGAGGGCATCGAGATCAAACGCGCGGCCCGGGCCGTCGTTGAAGCTGCGAAACAAACTCGTCCGTTCGGGAACGATCTGGAGGATCTGATTCGATCGGATGGCGAGAAGGTCGACAGCGAGATTCTGTCGGGCGTCGCGGTCGAGACCTGGCGCGTCACGAACGACCAGGGTCGTCGTACGGTCTGGGTGACGCTGTCGGAACCGAAGATTGTCCTCCGCGTCGAGAATTTCGATCGTGAGAGCGGCGAATCGGCCAGCCTCAACTACTCCAATTGGACTTCGAATTTCGATCTCCCGGAGCGTGCCTTCGAGCCGCCCGCAGGTCTTCGACTCCAGAAATTCGAGTACGACGAATACATCGAGAAGTCTCTCGAAGGGCTCGTCGGTCCCGCTCCTGTACTCTATCCGAAGCTGCTTCATGGGCCGCAATTTCGATGACGCCGGGGCGCGACCTCTAATCGGGTAAGATGGACTCCCCAAGGGCTGGATCGAGGGCCTGTAGAACCCGACGGATCGGCCTTTCCGACTCCTGGAGAGGCCGAGTCGGGCCTTTTCCGGCGCAACGGGTCGACGCCCAGCAAGGATTGATCCAGCCTCTTCGGGGGACGGTGGGAGTGAAAATCCGAGAAGAGATGAAGTGGAATCCTTGCTGTGAACAGCTCGGGCCGCGCCGGTTTGCGCGACGCCGCGCCACCGTCTCGTGTCGACGGCGAATCGGCGTCCTGGTCTGTCTGCTCGGGCCGTGGATTCTCGGCGTCCAGGCGCGGGCGGTCGAGCCCAACGCGCTCGGCGCCTCGGCCACGCTCGCGGAGATCGAGGCGTGTGCGAGTCGAAACCTTCCCAACGACTCGGGCGTCATCGAGTTCAGTGTCGAGGCGATCGATCGCACGGGGGCCGTGGTTCGCTCGCGGGCCGAGATCCGTTGGACCAAGGACGACGACGAACTCGCTCGGATCCTGCTTCGCGTTTCGGAGCCGGCGAAGACGGCGGGAACGGCGCTGCTGATCCTGGATCGAGCGTCGGATCAACCCGAGTTCTTCATTCGGCTTCCCGAAATCGATCGGGTCCGACGCGTTCGAAGCAAGCGCCTTCGAGGTCCGGTACTCGGAACCGATTTCAGCTTCGAAGATCTCCAGCGTATGCGCGAGCCGCTCGATCGAGCGAAGCTCGAGCTGATCGGCATCGCCGAGGTCGATGGCCAGTCGGCATGGTTGCTGGAAACGATTCCGGATGAGGCGGATGGCTCTGAGTACACGCGGGTGCTGACCTATATCGATCAGCGACATTGTGTGCCAGTTCAAGTCGATCTCTTCGAACATGGCGATCGCCTCCGCAAACGCCTTCGCGCCGCACAGGACGAGATTCGAACGGTCGGGTCGGCGAATCTGCCCTATGTCTTCACGATGGAAGACTTCAAGCGTGAGACGCAGACGATCATTCGCATCGAGCGTTTCGATCCGTCACCGCAGCTGGCCGTGGAGCAGTTCACGAAGAGGGCGCTCCAGAAGATGGCCCCCGCAGCCGTACAACACTGAGCGTCCGTTTGACGCCTTCCGATTCCTTCTCTCGTTGGATCCTGGGCCATCGTTCATGGGTCGCTCTTGGGCTCGTGATTCTGACGTTGATCGCAGCGGCCGGGATCTATGATCCCATCGAAGGACGTCCGCGCATCCGCATCGATCCCTCGCTGAACGAGATGTTGCCGGCCGACGACCCTGCACGACGATTCTATGAAGAACTGCTCGAGCGCTTCGGCAGCGACGATGTCGTCGTCGTGTCGTTGCGTTCCGAGTCGCTCTTTTCGCCCGACGGCTTGGCGACGCTCGTCCGCGTGACGCGCGCCATCGAGCGGGCCGAGGGCGTGCATCACGTCAAAGGGCTGGCCAACGCCGTCCGCCTCCGACCGGTCGAGGGTGACCTGGAAATTTCGGAGTTTCTCGATCCGCTGCCTCAAAGCCAGGCAGAGGCGGATCGGCTGCGCGCCGACGCTGTCCAGGATCCGTTGCGTGCGGGGACTTTCGTATCGACCGATGGCACGGCGACCGGCATTCTCGTCACCTTCGATCGGATGCCCGAGGATGTCTTCCTGGCGAAATCGTACGATCTCCGGGTCCTCGAACTCGCTCGGGCCAATGCGCCCGGAATGACGGTCGTGTTGGCGGGAACGCCGCATATCAAGGCCGAAGTCGGCCGGCTCTTGACGAAAGAGCTGACGCTGATGGTCCCGATCGTCTTCGGTTTGATGAGTATTCTCTCGAGCCTTTTCTTTCGTAGCGTTCGGATCGGGATGGTTCCGATCGCGGCCGTCGCGCTGGGTCTCCTCTGGACGGTCGGCGTGATGGGCTGGGTCGGACATGATCTGAACATCGTCACGACCTTGATTCCACCACTCATTCTCGCGCTCGGGTTTGCCTACGCCACGCATGTCGTCGCGGGCTTTCAGGCCCTGACGGGGGACGATCGCGCCGAGCGCGCACTCTCGCGGGTGGCCTTTCCCGTGTTGTTTACGGCGTTGACGACGATTGCCGGCTTTCTCTCGCTGTTGACCAACCGACTCGAAGTGATTCAGGGTTTCGGGATCTTTTCGGCCGTGAGCACCGTCGCGACCCTGCTCGCCGCGCTCACGCTCGTGCCTCTCTTGCTTTCGGGCAAGCAGACCGGGGAGAGGGGGGGCGCCGTCCGTGAATCGAGTTGGCTCGATCGTCGGTTCATCGCGCTGGCTCGATTCGACGTGCGCCACGCTAACGCGATTCTGATGGGCGCCTTCGTCGCATTCGCCCTTTCGCTCTGGGCTTCGACGCGGATCGAAGTGGATCTGCCGGTGATCGAAAATTTCGGACCCGATACCGAGATTCGAAAGGCCTATGAAGAGGTCGACCGACTCTTCGGCGGTGCGAATCATTTCTACGTCATGCTCCGGGCGGAGGAGGTCGGGGCTTTCGAACGACCCGACACGCTTCGTGAAGTCGCCCGTCTACAGGATTGGCTCCTCGAACAACCCGAGATCGGCGGGACGACCTCCGTCGTCCAATACATCGAAGTTCTCAACGAAGTCCTCGGGCCCGAAGCCGAGCCCACTCGACGCATTCCCGACAGCGAGAATCTGATCGCACAGCTCTTGCTCTTCGGCGGCAATGAGGAGCTCGATGTGTTGCTCGATCGGGCACATCAAGTGATCACGATCATGGTGCGCTCGACCGCGACCGCGACCCAGGAGTTCGAATCCCTGGCTCGGCGTATCGATGAACGTCTCTCCGAGCTGCCGCCGGGAATCACGGGCCATACGACCGGGAATGCGATCCTTCTCACGCGCGCCGCGAATCAGATCGCACGGGGACAGGTCCTGAGCCTGTTGCTGGCGAGCGGCATGATCGGTCTGATGTTGATTCTCTACTTCAGGTCCATTCGGCTGGGCCTCTACGCGTTGATTCCCAACCTGCTGCCGGTGGCGCTGTATTTTGGATTGCTGGGCGCGACCGGAGTCACACTCAATAACTCGACGGCGCTCATGGGCTCGATCGTTCTCGGAATCGCGACCGACGACACGCTGCATCTGCTCGTCGAATACCGACGGGCTCTGCGCAAGAGCGGAAATGTCGAGGAGGCGATCCGCGACGCGCTGACCCATGTCGGTCGCGCGATTACGTGTACGACGATGGCGATTTGCGTGGGGCTACTCGTCGTGGGGGGAAGTGAGTTGCGGAATCAGGCCGAGTTCGGTCTGCTCGGGGCCGCCACCCTCGCGATCGCCTGGCTGGTCGACATCACCGTCACGCCCGCCCTCTGTCTGCGATTGATTCGACGGGCCTGAACGGCGGGAGCGCCGCGGCGCTCAGTTCACCCAGGTGATATTCGCGTCCGCCAGCGGCGGATTTCGGATTGCGAGCACCGCGATCTTGCGAACGACGTCGCCGGCGATTCGTCTGAAGGCCGCGGCCGACGGAGAATCGGGCCGACTGACGACGATCGGCTTGCCGAGATCGCCGTCCTCCGAGATCCGGGGATCGATCGGGACCTCACCCAGGAAATCGACTCCGAGTTCCTTCGCGACGCGCTCGCCGCCGCCGCGACCGAAGATGTGGTATTTGCGGTCGGGCTGATCCGAGGGCGTGAAATACGACATGTTCTCGACGATCCCCAGAATCGGGACATCGACCTTCTGGAACATCTGGAGTCCCTTTCGCGCATCGAGCAGCGAGAGGTCATTCGGTGTCGTGACGATGACCGCACCCGAAAGCGGTGCCATCTGGGTCAAGGTGAGCGCCGCATCGCCCGTGCCCGGCGGCATGTCGACAATCAAATAATCGAGTTCGCCCCAGTTCACGTCGGTCAAGAATTGTTTGATCAGGCCGTGCACCATGGGTCCGCGCCAGATGACGGGCGAGTCGTCGTTCAAGAAGAACGCCATCGACATCAATTTCATGCCCTGTCCAATTAGCGGCATGATCTTTCGATCGGGGGTGGTGTCGGGGCGGCCGTGAACACCCATGAGGAGGGCGAGAGAGGGGCCGTACACGTCGGCGTCGAGGATTCCGACCTCCGCGCCCTCGTCGCGCAGGGTGAGGGCGAGATTGATGGCGGTCGTGCTCTTGCCGACACCGCCCTTGCCCGATGCGATTGCGATGACGTTTTTGACGCCGGGAAGGATGGCCTGCGCACCGTCGGGTCCGCTCTTGCGCGCTGCCTGGCGGGTGTTGGCGGTCATCGTGACCGACACATCGCCGACCCCGTCGAGTGCCAGCACGCGCTCTTGTGCGGAACGTTTGAATTCGTCCTTGACGGGACACGCCGGCGTCGTCAATTCGATCGCGAAGGAGACGGCCTCGCCCTCGATCCGCAGATCCTTGATGAAGCCGAGCTCGACGATGCTCTTCTGAAAGTCGGGATCGATGATGGGACGCAGGGCGTCGAGTACTTGGCTCGCGCTGACGGAGTCGGCCATGGGTAAAAATCCTCTTGGGTTTCTGGGACTACGGATGCGTTGGCTGTCGCGGGAGCGCGCGATCGATCTTGGATTCTGTTCTGAAGGGGCTTCCAGGACGGTCGAGGGAACGCAGGCATATCTTAGCAGCCCGTTGGCAAATCCCCGCCCTCCGGTCCCGAGCGCCTCTGCACCGACCCTCGCTACTCTTCCGGCGGGTCGCGAACGGGCGTCGAATGAGAAAAGAGAGAGCGACGGTGAGCAATTTCGACGAGGCCCTCGAGCGTTTCCAGCGGGGCGATCTCGAATACGCGGGCGGCCTTGCGAATCATGGGCCGATGGCGGTCGAGGCGCTCGAACGTCTGGGGCATCAAGCCCTGATCCCCGCCTTCCTGGGTCTCTACGCCCCCCGGATTCCTCTGCTCGCCGTCGGCAGCGTCCTCTCCGACCGAGAATTGAAGAGTGCGCGCGGGGATCGGTCGCGCTTCGCGGATTGGGTCGCCACGTTTGAGGCGCGTCTTCTCGAAGGCGACTGGCGAAGCGTCGTTCGGGAGTGGGTTCCCGGCCTGATGCCGGGCCTGTTTGCCGGTGCCGGTCATGGACTGCTGCGCACCGCGCATGCCGTTCGCAGCCTCGGCGAAGAGGACAGTCCACTTCGCCGTCGAGAGCTGGCACGGGGACTGGCCTATTGGTCCGGGGGCTACCAACGTCTGCCGGGGCGACCCGGACGCGGGGTCGTGCCGGTTCGTGATCTGGTCGAGGAATTTGCTTCCTGGCCACTCGTTGGCGAAGTGCGGTCGAGATCGGGCTTTTTCTTCGAGAGTATCCGGCGACTAGATCGTTTTCCGGCCTTCGCGGTCGCCGTTGATCGATTCGAGCGACCCCAGGCGGAGGAAATCGACGCCTTCCTGAGTGATCTGTGCCGTCTTGCGGCTTCGGCCTATCTGGCCCATCCCGATTCACGCATCCCCTACGTGCACGCGCTCACGATCCCCAGTGCGTGGCGTCTGGTCGCGCCGCTACTCCGACAGCAGGACGCGTGTCTGGGCACGTCGTATGTCTTTCAGGCGATGGCGGCGATGCATTCGATGTTTGGCGAAAGCACTTCGATCAAGGAACCCGAGGAAGAGGTTCGGCGAATTTCGAACGATTGGGATGCGATTCGATACCACGCGGCCTCCTCGCTCCAGGAACATGCCATCAAGATGGTCGAGGCCTGTTGGCGCGAGGATCAGCTCGCCGAGGCGTCGATCCTTCGTCTCGCGGCCGCGGATGCGGCGTTGAAGATCGATGCTCGAGGGCGCGCCGCCGAGTGTTGAACTCGCGAGAAGGCCCGACGGCTCCTCAGCCGCTGGCCGCTCGCCGCAAGACGTCCCGGTAGCCGCCCTCGTTGACCAAAGCGTTTTCGAGCAAGCCGCGTTCGCGGAGCATCGCGTGCATCTTCGGCAGATGATAGTGGGGCACGGTCATCAGCAGATGGTGTTCGAGGTGGTAGTTCACGAAATTGGGCGCAAAGAAGAACCGCTCCCACCACGAGACGAGGGTCGTTCGCGTATTTCGAAGCGGGTCGTCGGCCGGACCGGCCATCGCGTGCTCTGCAATCGAGCGAATCCGAATCGCCAGACGAAAGGTCGTCAGAAGGGCAACCGGCCAGAGCAGGTAGAGCTCGGGGCGACCGAAGATCGCCAGAACGCCCAGGATCACGCCATTCGAGATCACGACGGGTGCGAGCTTGTGCCATCCGACATCCGGTTTCTCGCCCGGCGCGAGACCCTGGTTGCGTTGACTTCGGCCGCTGCCGATTCCGACATCCCGCTTGAACGTGCCGACCAATTGCTTCCAACCGGTCTGCCCGCTGAGATCGCGCCAGACCTTGCGTCGAAAACTCGCTTTCGAGATCGGGAAGGGAAGCGTGAGGGAGAGATCGGGATCGGCGTCGGTGCCGGTCCTCGCATGATGCGTGAGATGATAGTTGCGATACGGGAGAACGTCGGACCAGACCGGGTAGGCACCGAACCAATTGCCGATCCGGTCGTTCCATTTTCGGTTCGACAAGAAGGAGCGGTGCGAAGCTTCGTGCATGACGATGGAACAGCCGAGCTGGCGCCCCGCCAGCGCAAAGAGTGCGAAGAGGATCGTTACGGGGTTGGCGCTCCAGCCGACCAAAGCGAAGCAGCCGAAGATGATGCCCCAATTGACGAAGAGCGTTCGAACGCTGCGCCAATCTTCCAGGGTCAGAATTTCGCACAATTCGTCCCGCGTGAACTGTTTCTTCCAATGCGTTTCGCCACGAATCTGCTCGGGCGTCATTTCGATCATCGGTTCTGCAGTGGCCATTGAGAATCCAGTCCTAGTTCGTCAGTTGAAAAGGGGTCGCTCGAAGGAGATCGAGCGTCGATTGTCGGGAGTCGAGGGGAAGCGCGCGGTGCGCGATGTCGTTGCGGGTCCGAAACCGGGTCCAGGCTTTGCGGCCGAGCGCGTCGTATCGCTTCATGCTCGCCAATAGATTCGTCAGCGGCTCGGGCGTGAGAATTTCGGCGGGCAAGAGCGGATGGCGAATCAGTTGGCGAAGGACTCGTCCTCCGACGAGAAAGGTTTCGGCCATCGCCTCGTCGATCGAGAGGCTCGCCAAACGCGATTCGCTGGCACGCAACGATTCGATCGCATCGAGCGATTCCTTCGCAATCGCCTCCGCGTCCCAAAGGCTGCGTACGGCGAGGTCCGTCGACGAATCGAGTCCGCGAACGAGGAATACGCGGCCGAGTGAACATTTCGCTATGTCGGGTCCCGATGCGAGCGAGAGGAGCCGATCGCGAACATCGGCCAGTCCGCCTCGCAGGTTGTCGGGCCGGAACGAAAAGCCGGTTTCGAGTTCGCGGAAACCGATCAGGCCCAGTGCGCGCTCGCGACGTTGACGCGCCGGACCTCTCCCGAGTCGCGCCTGATGCACCGCGATCCAATCCCCGTTCCAGGCCCGCACGCGTTTGTCGAGATCGCGCCAGCTGCGTAGCTGGCCACTGATCGCGGCGACGGCCGGGCCGAGCCGATAGCGACCGCGCTCGTCGCGTTCGATCCGGTGTGTCGCGTAGAGTCGCGCCAGGCTGACGCGAATGTTGTTCTCCTCGATGCCGAGCAGGGCGCCGGCTTCGACGAGTGCGCGCACCGGCATCGTGCCCCGACGCAGGGTCGAGAGAAGGTCGAGGATCAGGCTGCGCGCGGTCGGATGCATCGGCATAAATTAACGTATCGGTAAAAAAAGTACAATAAGTGTAATATTCAGCGTCGGGAGAAGGCTTCTTCCCCTCGGGAATATGCTGTCTCCGCGGGGCCGAGCGCGGCTCGCGGCGTCGACGTGATACCCTGGGTGCCCAATGCTGACTCTTTCGCGAAAAACCTCAGTCCTGTTGCCCGTTTTTGGGATCACCCTGTTGATCGACCAGTTGACCAAGTTCTGGATCATCAGTCGCTTCAGTTATGGCGAGCAGTGGGTGGTGATTCCAGGCGTCTTCAACCTGACCCACGTACGGAATCCGGGCGGTGCGTTCAGCATCCTCGCAACGATGTCGGAGGACGTTCGCCAGGCGTTCTTCTTGGGCACCGGCGCGCTTGCGATCGTGCTTCTGTTGGCGTTTTTCAGACGACTCGAGGCGGACGAATGGCTTTCCGCCACGGCCATCGGGGCCGTCTTGGGCGGTGCGATCGGAAACCTGACGGACCGCATCGTGCATGGCGAAGTGATCGATTTTCTCGACGTGCGACTCTTCGGTGGCTACGTCTGGCCGACCTTCAACATGGCGGACAGTTGGATCCTGATGGGCGTCGGAATCCTGATGCTCGAGACATTTTTCACATCCGAGCCGGATCCGGAAGAAGTGGTTCCGGCGGAGAGTCCCGAACCCGATCTGTCTGCAGATTCAGCCGGACCCTCCGTCCCCTGACCGGAGGCCGAACTTGCGCGGGTGATTCGACGGTCGCCCCTTCGCGCAGCGTTGTCGCTAGTGCTAGTCGGATTCGATTCCCGTGAGCGGCAAGGTCTCCAAAAATACCCGCAAGACGTTCTCTCCGATGACCTTTCGGATTTCGAGATCGCTCAGGCCTTCCTCGATCAGCGCCTGGGTGAGGGTGGGTAGGGCGCTGGTGTCGAATCCGACCGTCGTGGCGCCGTCGTAGTCCGAGCCGAATGAAGCGTAGTCGGCGCCGACCAGATTCACGACATAGAGCAGCGCCCTGGCGATGTCGGCGGGCGCGCGACCACAGACCGCGGTCTCCCAATATCCGATGCCGATGATTCCGCCCCCCAGAGCGATTCGACGAATGTGTTCGTCACTCAGGTTGCGCCGATTGTCGCAGGTTCCGCGTACGCCCGTATGGGAGACGACGACCGGGCGAGTCACGAGATCCAGGACCTCGTCGATGGCGGTCGGAGCGAGATGGGCGAGATCGACGAGGATCCCCAGCCCTTCCATTTCCTGGATCGTTCGGCGGCCGAGATCGGTGAGGCCGCCTTTCTCGATTCCGTGGGCGGAGCCCGCATACGCGTTGTCGAAGAAATGGCTGAGTCCGATCATGCGATAGCCCGCATCGAAGAGCAGCTGAAGGTTCGCCGGATCCGCCTCCATGGCATGAGCGCCTTCGATCGACAGCAAGGCACCCGTGATGTCGCTCCCCTCCGCGCGAGCCGCGAGTAGGCGGTCGAGGTCGGCTCGATTTTCGATCAGACGGAGCGCCCCGTCGGAAGACTTCGCGTAGCCACGCATTTGTTTCGCACGGTAGAGCGCACGGTCCATCGGTCCTTGCCATGCCGTCGGCGAGAGCTGGGCGAATCCTGCGAGGGTGAGGGCGTCGAAACCGGGTTCGGCGTTGCTCTCGATGTTGAGCCCGAAGGGCACGACGGTCGGGAGGGAGAAGACTTGAAGACCGACCCCGCCCTCTTGGAGCCGCGGCAGGTCGACGTGGCCAAGCGCGCTGCGTTCGAGCAGATTGCGACCGAACAAGAGCGAGTCGGCGTGAAGATCGGCAACGAAGCTGGTGTCGTGGATCGCCCGGGCTCGTGGTGAAATCGGCAACAGGGGCGTCGGTTCGATCTTGTTGAAAAAACTCTCGAGTTGGAGCGCGAGCACCAGCCAGAGCAGCGCGACCAGAACGGCTGCGACCGCTCCGTAGCGTGCGGCGGCCTGGCGCCAGGTCAATGCGCCGCCCGATCTTTGGCGAGGGCGAGGGCGATTGCGAACCCCGCCAATCGCAGCGCCGTCGCATGTCCGTCGTCGCGGACGGCGCAAGAGGCGATGGCCAGCCCGCCTTCGAAGTTCTTCACGTGCGGCGAACCTCCGTTAGATGATCATGCCCGCGAGGCAACCCGTCAGACAAGTGGCGAGTGTGCCGGCAAAAATCGAGCGTAGCCCAAGCTCGGCGGCATCGGGACGTCGTTCGGGCGCGATCCCTTGAATTCCGCCGAGCAAGATCGCAAGGGATCCGAAATTGGCGAAGCCGCAAAGTGCATAGGACGCGATGATCGCGCTTCGCTCGGATAGGCTTCCCGCGGCGATCGCGTCCGCCAGGGACTGATAGGCGACGAATTCGTTGACGATGGTTTTGAGTCCGATCAGGGAACCGACTTCGCGGGCTTCGGACCAGGGAATACCCATCAGCCAGGCGAGGGGAGAGAGCAAAACGCCAAGAATGGCTTGGAGTGTCAAATCGGGTGCACCGAAGAGGCCACCGAGGGCCCCCACGATCACATTGACGAGCGCGACCAGCGCGACGAAGGCGATCAACAGCGCCCCGATGTTGAGCGCCAGCCGCATTCCGATCAATCCGCCCTCCGCCGCCGCATCGATCACGTTTGTCGAGCTGGCGATTTCGAATTTGGGGGCGGTGCCCAGCGTCTCGGGGATTTCGGTTTCGGGGATCATCAACTTGGCGACGACCAGGCCCGCCGGTGCCGAGATCAGGCTGGCGACGACGAGATGGCCGGCAAAAGCGCCACCCCCGAGAATCGTGACGTACGCGATGAGCACCGATCCCGCGATCGTCGACATGCCGAGCGTCATGAAGGTGAAGAGTTCGGATCTTGTCATATTCGCCAGATAGGGGCGAATGACGACGCCCGACTCGATCAATCCCACGAAGATGTTGGCGATCGCCGCGAGGGCCTCGGCGCCCGAGAGGCGCATCGTTCGGGAGAGCAGGCGTGCCAGACCGTGCACCAGAGGCTGTATCCAGCCGAGGTAGTAGAAGATGCTGAAGAGACTCCCCATGACTACGATCACGGGCAGGACGCTCAGGGCGAAGCTATTGCCGACGCTCACCAAGGGGCCGAAGACGAATCGAACGCCGGCCTGGGTGGTTTCGATCAGGATCGCGACCGGAATTTCGACGAAGCGAAACAGGAATTTTCCCACCGGCGAAGCGAGCAGCAGGACCCCGAGTCCGATCTGGATTGCGACGCCGACGCCGACGAGACGTTTATCGATCGCGGCACGATTGTCGGAAGCGAGCCACGCGATGGCGAGCAATACGATGAAACCCAAGCCCGACATCATTCGAAGACCGATCTCACTCATCGCTTGCCCCCTTGAATCCGTCGATCAACAGGCGCGTCGCGGCGACGGGATCGTCGGCGCCCGCGACGCCCGAGATCACGGCAAAACCGCCGACGCCGACGCGACGAAGCGCTTCGAGATGACCGACCTGGATCCCACCGATCGCGATCAGGGGTCGTGGGGCCGCGAGTCGAACGGCGCTCGCGAGCGCCTCGAGGCCGCGTGCCCCGAACTCCGATTCTTTCGACGTCGTTCCGAATACGGGCCCGAACGCGACGTAGTCCACCGCCTCCTTTTGCGCGGCTTCGAGTTGTTCGAGCGTATGCGTCGAGCGGCCAATGCAAAGTCTCGCGCGTGCCGCCTCCGGGATCGCCGAAGGCGGCAAATCGGTCTGGCCGAGATGAACGCCATCGGCATCGGCGAGCAGAGCGAGGTCATAGCGGTCATTGACCACGAATCGCGCGCCCGAGTCGCGCGTCAGGCTTCGAATTTCCTTGGCCCATTCCAAAATCTGGCGGTCGGTGGCATGTTTGGCCCGCAACTGAACCACGGGCGCCCCCGCGGCACAGGCCTTTCGGGCTTGCTCGACCGGACTGCGATCCCAGCGTGGATCGTCGTCGGCCAGGACGTGAAGCCCAAGATAGTCGAGCCCGCGATCGCGAATGGCGAACTCCTCTAGCCTCGGTTGGGGAGCTCGATGCCGAGCTCGGTGATCTTCTTGCGCAGCGTGTTTCGATTGATGCCGAGCAGAGCGGCGGCCCGAATCTGATTTCCCTGGGTGCGATCGAGTACGACCTCGAGCAGCGGTCGCTCGACGCGAAGCTGAATTCGTGGGTAGATGTCGGTCGTCTCTCCCGGCGCATCGAAGAGCCGTTCGACCTCGCGCATGACGAGTTCTTCCAGGCTCGTTTCGTTTCTCGAGGGGGTGCTCTGTGGCGTGAGGAAATCGAATTCCTCGGGCGCGAGCACGTCGTTCGTCGACAATACGAGGGCGCGCTTGATCGCGTTCTCGAGCTCGCGAACGTTGCCGGGCCAGTCGTGATCTTCGAGCCTTTCGAGGGTCCGGTCCGGCAGACTGACCGGTCCCTCCGCGAGTTCGCTCGCATAGCGGTCGACGAAATGGATCGCGAGCGTTCGAACGTCTTCGATCCGGTCGCGCAAGGGTGGCAGCGCAATCGGCACGACACGCAGCCGATACAGGAGATCTTCTCGGAAGCTTCCGTCCCGCACGCCCGCGTCGAGGTCTCGGTGGGTTGCGGCGATGATCCGGACATCGACGGTCTCCCCGCCTCGGCCCCCGACGGTCGTGATTTCGCCCGATTGCAGCACACGCAGCAGCTTGGCTTGCAGATCGACCGCCATGTCGCCGATTTCATCGAGGAAGAGGGTGCCTCCGGAGGCCTCCCGGAAGCGTCCGGCCCGGGACGAGGTCGCTCCTGTGAACGCGCCCCGTTCGTGTCCGAAGAGTTCGCTTTCGAGGAGTTCGCGAGGGATCGCCGCGGCGTTCACGACCACGAAAGGACGTTCGGCCCGTTGACTCGCGGCGTGGATCGCATGGGCAACGAGCTCCTTTCCGGTTCCACTCTCCCCCGTCAAGAGAACCGCGACGTTGCGCGGCGCGACCTTGCCGACCGTCTTGTAGATTTCGAGCATGGCGCTGCTCGACCCGACCAGGCGATCCCCGCCGGGCGTGACGGATCGATTGACCGCGCGTCGCAGCGTGCGGACTTCTTTTTGCAGCGCTCGGGTCGAGAGCGCCTTCGTCGCCAGGGCCTCGACCTCTGCCAGGGCGAAGGGCTTGACGAGATAGTCGAGCGCACCGGCCTTCATCGACTCGACGGCGTTCTCGAGCAGATTTTGAGCCGTGATGATGACGACTGCGACGTCACAACCACTGGCGCGGCATTGCTGAAGAACTTCGATGCCGGTTCGACCGGGCATGCGGATGTCAAGAAAGGCCAGATCAAAGCGTCCCGCGGTGAGTTCACCTAACGCCGTATCGCCATCTTCGACGGCGACGACCCGGTGGCCGAGGGCCTCGAGTACCTCGGTCAAGACGAAGCGAATCGAGGGCTCGTCATCGGCAATCAGGATCTGCATGCCCGGGTTGGCGTCAGTCATTCGAGGTGCTCCCAGAGGTATTGATGTCTTTTTCGTGTCGTCGCCGTTGTGACTCGTCGTGCTGAGACGCGGTCTGAATCGGGAGATAGACATCGACCCGAGTCCCTTCTCCGGGTGCCGAGCTGAATCGGAGTCGCCCGTCATGGCGCCGGATCCAATGCCGAGCGACGGAGAGTCCCAGCCCGGTTCCTTTCGGTTTCGTCGTGAAGAAGGGCGTCGACAGCCGGTGGTGCAGATCGGCGGGAATACCGGGACCGTTGTCTTCGAAGCTGACTTCGAGGGTCGGCAAGGGTTGTCCTTCCGAACTGACGATTCGATGTTCCAGAGTCATGCGGGTCGAGAGCACGAGGGTTCCGCCGGTCTCCTCCATCGCCTGCATCGCATTGCGGGCGAGATTGAGAAAGATCTGCTGCAGGCGAGCGGAATCCCCCTGGATCTCGGGCAGCGAGGGGTCGTAGAGGCGTTGGACCTCGATCTTTTCGTAGCCGCGTTCGAGTTCGAGCAGATCCAGCATCGAATCCAGTGGGCGATGAATATTGACGCTTTCGACTTCGAGCCGATCCCCCCGCGCGAAGACCATCAGCTCGTCGACCAGGCTCGAGATGCGGTCGACTTCGCCGACGATCAACTTCGAGATCTTGCGACCGCGTTCGTCCGTCGCGTTCATCCCGATCAATTCGGCGGCACCGCGAATCCCACCGAGCGGGTTCTTGACTTCGTGGGCGATCCCGGCGGCGATGTGACCGTAGGATTCCTGACGTTCGCGCTCGCTGACTTCCTCGCGAAGGGAGCGCGCCGTGCTCCGATCTCGCAGGGCGATCGCGATTCCCGAAGCCGCCGAGCCGTCCTCGCCGAGAATCGAGACGGCGACGTCGACCGGGATGGGGGCTGCGAGTCGGCGCGGGAAGTCGACTTCGTCGTGGATCGAGGCTCGCCCCGTGCGCAGCACCCGATCCACGATCTCACAGATCGGGTGGTCCGCGCCGACGCTCGAGGCCAGCATCCGGCCCGGGCGGACCTCGCTCGGCGCGTCGAGCAGGCGAGCGGCCTCGGCATTCAGGAGGTCGATCCGGCCCGATTCGTCGAGCACGACCACGCCTTCCAGAAGGGAGTCGAAGATGCCCTGTAGATCATGTTTCATTGGCTTTGGGTTGTGCTCGGGGCGGTCGGCGATGGGGTCTCGGGGGATCCGGCCGTAGGGGGTGCCTGATTTTTGTGCACTCTAGCGAGGTGTTCATCTCATGGAAAGGTTCCGGGCCCTTCCTGGGATTCCCGCGGGCAGACTCGTCTGGCCAGTCTGGGGTCCCCTTGGAAGCGCCAAGCGGGTACCGTAGGGCGCGATGCGTGAGGGGCTGACAGTCGACGAAGCGGTGAGCGAAATTCTCGCGGCCACGGTGACGCTCGGAGCGGAGACGATTGCGGTTTCCGACGCCGCCGGGCGTGTTCTGGCCGAGCCCATCCTTTCGACGCGCCGCCATCCGCCGGCGGATTGTTCGGCGATGGATGGCTATGCGGTTCGTCGAGCGGACCTGAAAGCGGCGTCCGCCGAGAATCCCATTTCGCTGCCCGTCGTGTACGAGATCCCGGCTGGAGGTCACGCGGAACGTTCGCTGGAAGCGGGTGAGGCGGCGCGGATTTTTACCGGTGCCCCGCTTCCACCCGGTGCGGATGCCGTCGTGCGACAGGAGGATACCCGCGCGGGCACGGGCCGGGTCGAGATTCTGGTCGAACCCGATCCACGCGAACACGTCCGCAGCGGGGGCGAAGATTTCGAGATCGGCGACCAATTGATCGATCGGGGTGCCGTGTTGGGTTCGGCGCATATCGGTGTATTGGCCTCGATCGGGCGCACGGTCGTTGCCGTCCATCAGCGTCCGACGGTCGCCATCCTTTCGAGTGGAGACGAACTCGTCGAGCCGGATCGGCCGGCGGATTCGGGCCAGATCGTTTCTTCAAATTCCTACACCCTGGCCGCGGCTTGTCGCGAGATCGGGGCGCGGCCTAACTATCTCGGGATAGCCGGAGATCGACCGGACGAGATCGAAGCGCGGTTGCGGGCGGGACTGCGCGCCGATGTGATCGTGAGTTCCGCGGGCGTTTCGGTGGGCGACCACGATCACATGCGGAGCGTGCTCGAGAAGGTTGGCTGTCGCTTGCGCTTCTGGGGTGTGCTCATGAGGCCCGGGTATCCGCTGGCATTCGGTGTGATCGAGCCGACGGGTACGCTCGTTTTCGGATTGCCGGGCAATCCGGTCTCTGCCGCGGTGACCTTCGAAGAGTTCGTCAGACCCGCGCTGCGGAAAATGATGGGCCATCGCGCGCTCTATCGACCCACGATCGTCGCACGACTCACCCAGAAATTGACGAA